>ERZ1669249.58-NODE-58-length-70685-cov-21.003724_pt1 | contig 70685 bp, 82 predicted proteins | sample MGYA00579293_ERZ1669249 | MGnify/ENA primary metagenome ERZ1669249 (study PRJEB41166, sample SAMN08046057) | hot springs metagenome | biome: hot spring; feature: neutral hot spring; material: thermophilic sediment; isolation source: thermophilic sediment from... | reverse complement strand
TGACAAGATGATGACCTCCAATAATCTGACTATTGCTATAGGAAAATGATTGATTGCCTAATGCGAAAAGTCTTTAGTCATATACATTTATTTATTAGTTAGCAATAGAATATAGTCTAAGGTGTTTAAAATGAGTAATAGAAGCTCATTTTCAGCATCAAGAAGGTGGCTAAGTAGTGAGAGGATAGCGTTAAGGGTTTTAGAGGAACTTGGATTTAAGATTTTGGAAACAAGGAAAAAGGTTTTGGTTAATGGCATTGAGGTGGGGGAAATCGATGCTGTGGTAGAAGATTCTAGTGGTAACAAATGGGGGGTTGAGATAAAGGCTGGTAGAATTGATGTTACTGGAATTAGGCAAATATATGTGAATTCAATTATTGAAAATGTTAAGCCAATGGTTATATGCAAAGGTTTTGCTGATGATGCTGCAAAGGAGCTTGCTGAAAAGCTTGGTGTAAAGGTAATTGAATTATCTGATGTATTTTTGGTTGATAGTGAAGAGCTAGAGATTATTGTTAGAGAAGTTGTTGAAAACGCTATTGCTGATTATTTTGAACTTTTCTTCACAATGCCATCAAACATTAAGCAAGAGTGGTATGAAACTTTAAAAGTTTTAGCAAATTCATTAACTATTGATGAAGCTTGTGAAAAACTTGGAGTTGATATCAATACACTTGCTAAGCGCCTAAATGAAATGAGGGAAAGAGGATTAATACCAAAATGGGCTAGAAAATTCTCTTCTATTAAGCGTGTTGCCCAAATAATTGTTCAAAGACAAGCAATGAGCCATGCCATGGAGGAAAGCCACAAGATTTTAGAAATGATAAAAACACTAAACACACAGTTTTCACAATTAATTCAAATGTTGTCATCTCTTGAGAAAAACTTGAAGAGTTTTGAAAAGAATCAGTAAAGCTTATGCATAACCTTTTTTAACCAAAAGCTCTGCTATTAAAACTCCATTGCCAGCTGCTCCCCTAATTGTGTTGTGACCAAGAACAACATATTTTACTCCATTCAATACCCTATCCTCTCTGATTCTACCAACAACAACACTCATACCATTACCCTCCATTCTATCCAATCTTGGCTGCGGCCTATCAACTTCTTTTCTCACTACAATAGGCTTTGGAGGTGCTGTGGGTAGATCCAAACCCCTTATTTTGTTTCCTCTAAATTCCTCCATAGCCTTTGCAACTTCATCTATAGACACTTTTTTCTTGAGCTCAACAAAAACAGCTGCTGTATGACCCTCTAAAACCATTACCCTATGGCAACTTGCCGTAACATCAACACTGTTGTTAAATTCTATCGCATTGCCTTTTACAAAGCCTAGGATCTTTCTAGATTCAGTTTCAACCTTATCCTCCTCACCTTCTATGTAAGGAATCAAGTTATCTAGTATAAACATTGATGGCACACCAGTCAAACCTGCACCAGAAAGGGCCTGCATTGTTGATACAACAACTTTTCCAATTCCAAACTCGTCTAGTAGTGGCTTAAGAGTTAATGAAACAATGGCTGTTGTACAGTTTGGCACCTTAGCTATAGCTCCACTCCATCCTCTAACTCTTCTCTGAACCTCTATAATTTCTACATGATCAGCATTAACCTCGGGATTTAAAAGTGGAATATCTGGCTCAAGTCTCATCGAACTTGCATTTGATACTACAACAATTCCCTTCTTAGCAATTTGTGGTTCCAACTCTTTTGCTGCATCTGATGGCAGAGCAGTGAAAACAATATCTATCCTTTCCTTGCCTAGCATATTCAAGTCTATGGGATATAGCTGCATGTCATAGACTTTCTTAGGCATGGGCTTTTCCAAAACCCAGTGAACAGCTTCTACATATTTTCGGCCAGCACTTCTTTCTGATGCCATTAAAAGTTCTAGTTCAAACCATGGATGATCAGCTAGTAGCTGTACAAATCTTTGTCCAACAATACCTGTAGCTCCTAAAACAGCAACTCTTCTCTTCATACCAATTACACCTCTTCAAATATTTTCCTATGTAATTCCCTTAAAATTTTTACTTCTTCTCCCTTCTTCACGTGAACCAACATCGATGGTCTATAGTAATAAGTTTGTAGTCCAAGCACTTCAAAGCCTTTCTCATAGAATATATCAATAATCATTTTAATGAATCTTATGTTTCCAACGCCTTCACCAACTATTGCTATATAAGGCATGTCACTTGATGATTTATACATAATAACCTTTGGCCCAATCATGTTATCTGGTATTTTTCGCTGAATTCTTGTTCCAAACAATTTCCAGGAACCTATAAAAACAGTTGAGCCATAAAACTTTTCCAAAGGTTCAAAAGCTTTTGGATTTATTCTTTTAGCGCCATGTAAAGCAGCTTCCATAGCCTCTACATAGCTCATTACATTAACTATTTTAGCTGATGGAACAACTAAGGGATCTGTTGTCATAATTCCATCAACTTCAGTAACCAAATAAACATCATCTATTCCAAGAAGAGATGCTATAGATGTTGCTGTATAATCCGAGCCTCCTCTTCCAAGAGTAGTCACTACACCATCCTCAGTGGCTCCTACAAAGCCCTCTATAACAGGTGTAACTGAGGCTCCTAAAATAGAGTTTACTATTTTTTCCAGGTTGTTCGCAGTTGAAACATAGTCTATAGATGCATCTCCATGAATATTATTAGTTATTATAAGTTCTCTAGCACTAAGCTCTACAGATTTGACATTGACGATCTCTAAAGATCCAACCATTAGTATCTTGCTTAGCTTCTCCCCAAATGACACAATAAGATCTTGAAATGCTGGATCAAAACTATTTGCTGCTGTACCCACTATTCTTTTTAGTTGTTCAAGTTCCTCCAAAACTCTTTTAACTATTTTCGATGATGATAACTCCTTTGCAATTGCTAAATACTTTTCCACAACATAATCCAAGTGTTTAGTAGAGCCTTTCGCAACTTCAATCAACGAATCTGTAACGCCTTTTGCAGCACTTACAACAACTATAGGCAGTTTTCCATTGTCTATAAACATTTTCTTAATATTTTCAGCAGCTTCTATATAGGATTTTCCATCTCTTAATAGAGAGCCACCAATTTTAACAACACAAAGATTTTTTCTCTCCATCATTTTTTAACCACCTTTTCCAGTGATATGAATAAAACATCATCAAGTACTGAATGAGCAGTTTCAATTCTTCCTCCACCCTTACCAACAAAGAAAAGCTCAGTAGCCTCAGTCTTAACTCTAACAGCATTTAAAGTGCCATTGACTTGAGCTAAGATATTCTCTTTTGGAATTCTCACAATTTTCACAAATGCCGACTTATTTTGAAGATCCAGTGTCGCAACATACTTCAATACCTGACCCTGTCTAATAGCATCTAAAACATCTTTCAATGTAATTTTTGAAAGGCTCTCTCTATATACTGACTTTAGATCAATTGGCTTGCCAACAACATTAGAAACTATACACAACTTAGCTGCTGCATCAAATCCCTCAATATCTAGTGAAGGATCAGCCTCGGCTACACCTATTGCCTGAGCTTTTTTAAGTGCTTGGTCAAAGTCTATCAAATTCTCATGCATTTCCGACAGTATATAGTTTGTGGTAGCATTCAATATTCCCTCAACCTTCTCTACTTCATGACTTTTCATGCTACCAAGCATTTCTAGAAATGGCGTTCCACCCATAACAGTAGCTCTAAACTTCACAACTAAACCTCTTGCCCTAGCCTCATTCATAATCTCATTATAGTGAAGAACCAAGGGAGCTTTATTTGCTGTTACAACATGCACACCTTTTCTTAATGCAAATAGAATATTTGTATAGCCAGGCTCTCCACTAACATAATTTGCAGGAGTTAACTCAATATGTATATCTGGCTCAACCTCCTCATAAATCTCTTTAATACTTGCCCCCTGTCTAGCATAAGGTGAAAACATATAAATACCAGATCTTGGCAATTCACTCATTTTCAACATCTCATACTCATCAAAACCCTCTTTCTTTATAGCAACACCTCTTGAATCTGCTACTGCCACAATACTTATATTAACTCCATATTTCTCCGAAATCGTTTTTCTCTTCAATGAAACCAACTTTACAAATGCTCTACCAACATTTCCAAAACCTATAACAACAACATTCACATTTTTCATAATCTCACCCTCAGCATCCCAAGGCTAAAATCCATGGATAAATAAACAGAATTCTCAACCAACTTCCCCCATTTTCTTAAAATAGTTTCAAAGTAAGAAAATAACCTAGAAACAAGACTCAATACCAACATCTTTTCTTTAAATATCGAAAAACTCTTTGTATTACTGCAACGCATTTTCATCATCCATGGCTTACTGGATTTAATAGTGTGAAGTATTGCTAGAGACTCTTTAAGCATATTTGAGAATGGGATTTTTAGTAATTTGATTATGGATTTAGACGAGAAGGAATGTAAGCAGATTTCAACAAATGTTTTAATTGCATTCACTGAAGATATCTGTTTTGTGATGATATCATTTCCCAATTTTCTACTAAGCAATAGTGTAATTATCTTTATCTCTATATACTTCTTCATAACTATTCTGTTTGGCGCATCATTACACCTCTTTTTGCTGTTGTTAAAATAGCGATTTAAAATTTTTTGTACAAGTTTAAAAACTTTATAGAAGCTTCAGCAATTAGATCCATGTACGCAGTACTACCATTGTGTAGGTACTTGTTACCCCTGGTATAGAGCGAATTTCGTCTATGAACTTATTTATCATTTCTATACCAGATGCTCTTACAATGACGAGTATGTCGTATTCTCCAGTTAATTCATATACTATCTCAACTCCTGGTATCTTCAAAATATTTTTGGATACCTCTGGTACTGGAACTGGGGGCTGTGTTTTTACTAAGATGATAGCTTTTATCTCGTTTATGAGCTCATACTCTATTGTTATCTTTTTTATAATCCCACTTTTTATGAGTCTTGAAATTCTTTTTCTAACAGCAGATTCACTTATGCCAAGTTCTTTAGCAAGCTTTGAGTAAGGTGTTCGCGCATTTTCTTTAAGCAATTTTAAAAGCTTTAAATCTAGATCATCTAAAGGCATTATTCCTAGCCCTTAACAACAACAGTTCCCTTCCCATTTAACGCATTGGTTACAGGATTATCTATTATACCAGAAGCTATCACAACTCTGTCAACACCTTCTTCAACAGCTTTCCCAGCCAACATAACCTTTCTATTCATGCCAGGCCCTATTTTCTCAATAATTCTCTCTATAGATGATGACTTTATTTCAGGCACCACTACATTGTCTATTATCACACCCTCTACATCAGTTAGTATTATTAAGTTAGAAGCTTTTAATGCAGTAGCAATAGCATATGCTGCCTGATCTCCATCAACATTTAGGAGAGTGCCCTCACTATCAACAGCTATTGGTGCCACAACTATCGTAAAGCCCTTATCTAAAAGAAGCTGAATAAGCCCTGTCTCAGCTTTAATTACTTTACCTGTGTACCCACCATCTATAACCCTTTTTCTCCCTCTTTCATCAACTATAACAATTCTCTTCTTTCTCTCAGCCAATAACGTTTGGCCATCAGCACCAGTAATACCTACAGCAGGCACATTTAATGCCAGTAACTTTGAAACTATAGTCTTATTTATCTTACCTGCCATAACCATTACATAAACTTCAAGTTCCTTTTCATCAGTATATCTACTCCTTATTCCTTCTGGGGACATCACAAACTTTGGTTCTATTCCAAGTTTTTTACTAATTTCTGTAACAATATCACCTCCACCATGAACAAAAACCACTTTCTCTCTTCTACTTACCTCTGCTAAGTTTTTGACAATGCCATCCATATTCTTATTTAGAGCTCTTCCACCAGCTTTAACAACAATTACCATTGTTTTCAACACCTACACAGGTTTTGGAGGCACTATAAGTAGTCCAGCAGTTTCTTCAAAACCCATTGCAATATTGAATGCTTGTATAGCCTGTCCTGCAGCACCCTTAACAAGATTGTCTATAGCTGCAAATGATGTTACTCTACCAATTCTTTTCTCAATTGCAAAACCAATATCTGCATAATTGCTACCAACAACATATTTGGGATCTGGATAACCCGGGGGAACCTTATATACTATTCTAATGAATGGCTCATTTTTATATGTTGCCACATAGTATTTCAGCATCTCAACATCGTCTATATTTTGAGTAAGCCAAGCATGTGATGATGCTAGTGCTCCTCGCACACTACCAACTGCGTGAGGAACCATGGAAATCGATACGGATTTACCAACAACTAATGAAAGTTCCTGCTCAACTTCTGCGGCATGTCTATGCCCATCAGCATCATATGGTCTTATACAGCCTTCTCTTTCTGGATGGTGATCAGCTATACTTGGTTTTGAACCAGCCTCGCTACTCCCAACCTTTACATCAACAACTATTTTATCTAGAAAAATCAAGTTGTTTTTAACTAAAGGTAGAAGCGATAGTATTCCAGCTGTGGCGTTGCAACCGGGAGATGCAATCAGCTTTGCATTTTTAAGTTCATCACGATGAATCTCTGGTAATCCATAAACAGCTTTGTTAAGTAAATCTGGATAGGGATGTTCAAAACCATACCACATCTTGTAAAGCTCAGGATTCTTCAATCTAAAGTCAGCACTTAAGTCGATAGTTAATATGCCCATTTCTAAAATTTTTGGTACATAATTTAATGAAACACCATGTGGTAGAGAAAGAAAAACAGCGTCACAATTCTTTGAAACAGCATCTAAATTAATATCTGTAAACTTTAGATTTCTATAAATACCACGCAAATTAAAATGAACATAGTGTACAGGCTTGCCCACATACTCTCTCGATGTTGCCATAACAACCTCTACACCTGGATGATTTGCTAGCAGTCTAAGTAGCTCACCTCCTGTATAGCCAGATGCTCCTAATATGCATACTTTCTTGCTATTGGAACTCATTTTGTTATCAACCTGCTGCAAACTTTATTTAGGTACAAGCTTTACTAGTTCAACTTTATTTTTGTATAGCGGTTTTTATACTATAAAGATATGATATTGGTGCAGATTCTAGTAAAGCTACATACATGAATCCGCACATGAATACTAGCATATTGTATATATTCCCTGCAATTCATATAGGATTTGTTAACAAAAACCATGTATTATGAGGTTCATGGAAATGGTAAAAACAAAATGTCCCATATGTGGAGGTGAAGTAACACTACCTGACGATGTCATGTCAGGAGAGGTTATAGAACATGACTGTGGAGTAACGCTGGAAGTTGTTATAGATGGAAACAACATAAAGGTGAAGCCTTTAGAAGGTGTTGACGAAGACTGGGGAGAGTAGCAAAGGTGATGTCTATTGCCAAAGCCTTACTAGTTTATGAAGTTATGAGATGGGAGGAAAAAGCTCTTCTAGATGCAGCTAAGGAAATAGATTTAGATGTTGAGCCCATACACCTCTATAGTTCTGTTCTCCAAATCGGATATAATGGAGTAAAAGATGTTTTCAAAGCTAATGCTGAAATAGCTTTACAAAGAGCAGTGAGCCATTCTATAGCATTGAATGCCACCATTGCTTTAGAGTCTCTTGGCATTAGAGTAATAAATAATTCAATGTCGACAGCTCTTGCAATGAACAAGCTCTGGACATTATCAATTCTTTCTAGAAATGGTATAAAAACACCAAGAACATTAGTTGCATTTAGTGATGAGGCATGCTTCAAATTTGCACAAGCAATTGGCTATCCAATTGTTTTAAAGCCTATTGATGGTAGCTGGGGAAGATTAATAGCAATGGCTCGAGATGAGGAAGAGCTTAGAGCAATACTAGAGCATAGAAGCTATATACCAAATCCAACAATGAAAGTTCACATGATTCAAGAACTTGTTAACAAGCCAAATAGAGATATAAGAGTTTTTGTTGTTGGTGATGAGGTTCCAGTGGGTATATATAGAGTAAGTAATCACTGGATAACGAATACTGCTAGAGGGGGGAAGGCGGAGCCTGCTAAAATAGATGATGAGTTAAGGGAGCTTGTTTTAAAATCAGCTAAACTTTTAGGGATAGAGATTGCTGGTGTTGATGTCTTTGAGGATAGAGACAGGGGATACATTGTTAATGAGATTAATGCAGTTCCTGAGTTTAAGAATACTGTTGCGGCAACTGGTTACAAGCTTCAGCTAGATATCATGAAATATGTTAAAAATCAAATAAAGAGATAAAGCATAAAATAACAAATCATTGCTATTCTCATGGTGGTGTCTACATGCTAAAGTATCTAATGTTTTACGAGGATAGAGGTTTAGAAATTTCATATGCTGAGGGGCAATATGTATGGGATTCTAATGGCTTAAAATACATAGATATGCACACAGGGCATGGAGTGGCGTTTCTTGGCCATAGAAATCCACATGTTGTAAAAGCTCTAACAGAGCAGCTGAATAAAGTCTCAATAGCATCAACATCTTTTAGAGTCAGAGTAAGGGAGGAGATGTTAAATATTCTATCAAAGATAGTGCCAAACAGTTTTGAGTATGTATATCTGTTGAATAGTGGTAGCGAAATAGTTGATTTTGCTTTAAAAGTTGCTAGAAAGGCTACGGGCAGAAAAAAGATTGTTTACTTCACTAACTCATTTCATGGCAGAACCTTTGGAGCTTTATCTGTCACATCAAATATTAGATATAGAAGAGGTGTGGAGCCATTACTTCAAGATACTTACCAAGCAAAATTTAATAATGTTGATGAATTAGATAAGGTAGTGGATAATGAAACAGCTGCAGTAATTGTTGAGTTGATACAAGGAGAAGGTGGTGTGAATGTTGCATCAAAAGAGTTTGCTAAAGCAATGAGAGCTAGAACACTTGAAACAGGCTCTATTCTCATAATTGATGAAATTCAAACAGGTTTTGGCAGAACGGGTACTACATGGCTATTTGAGCAATACAATATAATACCAGATATTCTGTTAGCTGGTAAGGCAATTGGCGGTGGATTTCCTGTAAGTGTAGCGTTTCTACCACATGAAATAGCATCTAAGCTTGAGTCAGGAACTCACGGATCTACATATGGTGGAAACCCCCTTGCTTGTGCAGCTGTGAAAGCTGCAACAGAGGTGCTTATTCAAGATTCTGTTCCGTTGAAGGCATATGATAAGGGAAGGGAGTTAATAGATTTGCTTAAAAAGGAATTGAGTGGACATAGAATTGTTAGAGAAATTAGAGGTGCTGGGCTTATGATAGGTATTGATCTCAGAATTGAGCCAACAAAAACTATAAAGTGTTTGCAAAACAATGGACTATTGGCTTTAAAAGCAGGGGTAACAGTTCTAAGGCTTTTACCACCATATGTAATAAACCGTGATGATATTGCATATGCGGTGAATGTTATTGGTAAATGCATTGAGGAATCTAGCAGTTGACATGTTGCTAGATATTGTCAAAGCCTATAGCCCTACAGGTGCTGAGGAAAAAGCTGTAAAGATTTTATATGAATATGCTAAAACCCTTGGATTTGACAAAATTACTATAGATAATGTTGGAAACCTTATAGCTGAAATTGGATATGGAGAAAAGAGTCTTGCTTTAATAGGACACATAGATACTGTTCCAGGTGAAATACCAGTTGAGTACAATGGTTATAGCATTAAAGGTAGGGGTGCAGTTGATGCTAAAGGCCCTTTAACAGCAATGTTCATAGCAGCATCTCTTGCTAAGAGAGGTATAGATTTGAATAAGCATAGAATTGTTGTAGTTGCTGCCGTAGGTGAGGAGGGTGATAGTATAGGTGCTAAAGAACTTTTGAAAAAAGGTTTTAAAGCAAATGGAATAGTAATTGGAGAACCTAGCAACAACTCTATTGTAATAGGATACAGAGGTGGTATGCGACTAGAGATCACATGTAAATCCAGACCTTCACACACTTCATCTCCTCCAATAGAGCCTTCAGCATGCGATAAAATCATTGGTATATGGTCAAAAATTAGAGAAATGTACAACACATATACCCCACAGTCAAATTCTGCAACAGCAATTCATATTAGTTGTGGTGAAAACAGTAGATTTAATGTGTATCCAACACATGCAATTCTCATAGTAGATGTAAGAATATCAGTAAGTGGTAATGTAGAAGCAATTGAAAAAGATGTTCTGAACATAGTTAAACAATACAATGAATGTTTTCAGAGAGTTGTCGATTTTACACCACCAATCAAAGTCTCAGTGAATAACACAGTTGTAAGGGCATTAACAAGAGCATTGTTGAAGACAAACACTAAGCCAAGGTTTGTTTATAAACTTGGGACAAGCGATATGAACATTCTTGCAGCATGTGCAAACAATAATATTGTTGCTTATGGTCCTGGCAAATCACAGTTATCTCATACAGATGAGGAGGAAATAGCTGTTGATGAGCTGCTACAAGGCATAGACATTTACACAAAAACAATTTTAGAGTTTTTCAATATACTTGATTGAATTTGCATTAAAAAATGGAATCTATTAACTAAAATCTCTCTAATTATACCTAGATTCATTACGTTTTCAAAGGTCTTGGAATTCTTGGTTTAACAACTACACCATCTATAGGCTTATTCTCTAAATAATTCACTATAGCCTCCACAACAGCTTCATCCATACCTTTAAGAGACTCCCATGTATATGCAGCTATATGTGGTGTTATAATCACATTTGGATATTTCAACAATTTGTGATCAGGGCCTATAGGCTCTTTCTCAACTGTATCTGCTGCATAAGCTGCTATAGTTCCATTTTCAAGATACTCACACAGCGCATCTTCATCAACAAGCTCTCCTCTAGCGGTATTGACTATTATAACACCCTTCTTCATCTTGCTCAACACATTCCTGTTGATCATATGATAAGTTTCATTTGTTAAAGGTGCATGGAGTGTTACTATATCGCTTTCCCTAGCTAATTCTTCTAAAGATGTAGCATATTTGTAGCTTAGTTGCTCAACTCTTTCCCTAGGTATGTAAGGATCATAAACAATTATTTTAGCTCCAAAACCCTTTGAAAGTATTTCAGCAACTCTAGACCCTATATTCCCCAGTCCAACAACTCCTACTGTTAAAGAGCTAAGCTCTTTAGCTATGAACTTTGCTCTATCGCCCCACCTACCCTGTTTAACAGCTTCATAGGATTGAACGACATATCTCAAAGCACTTAACATAAGAGCAATTGTGTGTTCCGCAACAGCTTCTCTTTCTCTCCAACCAGGTACCCTAGCAACTGTAACTCCAAATTCTTCAGCAGCTTTAACATCTATATTGTCGTATCCAATACCATGACGAACAATAAGAACAACATCTTGGTTATTCTCAAAGAATTCTCTATCGTAAATTGGGGTAACACTTGCAACAACAACATGATACCCTCTTAGCTTCTCAGCTAAGAGCTTGCCTCTATAGTCTCTTGGAACCTCAAGTCTATCGACAATCCCAAGCTTTTTAAGTTTTTCAATGGCATCGGTATATAAACCAAAGGACTTAGAATTAACAATAGCTATTCTAATCACTACTTAGCACCTGAAGCACTTCATCCAAAACTCTCTTAGCTACTTCAACACTTCTTGAATCAAATTCTTGAATCATTTGAACAGGTGGGTAACCAGCATCAATTCCTCTAAATTTCAAGAGTTCTCTTATAGCCTCTTGAACCTCATTAGAAAGCTTAGTTAAAACTTTTCTTAATCTGTTGACTTGGTATTGAAGCTCTAGAGCCTTGGTTAAATCACCTTTTAGAACATAGCTATACAACTTCGATGCAACTTCTGGAATGAGGTTGGATATTCCACATATGTGAGCTGGGATTCCTATGGCAAATGCGTAGAACATGAATGAATCTCCAGCTGCAGCAATAAAGTACTTATCTTTAAATCTCTTAGCATATTCTAATAATTGATCAACATCTCTACTAGTATCCTTTATACCCTTAACACTTTTCACATTATCAACAATGTATTGAAAATCATCAGGTGTTATATTGTATCCAACACGCCCAGGATTGTTGTATATAATGATATCTAGCTCTATCTTGGATGCTACATGGTTAAAGAACTCAGCCAAACCTTTTTTACTAGGTCTATGATATGGAGGAGCCACAATGCTAACCTCTTTGTAGCCTAGATCCTTAACATTTTTGCCAAGCTCTATAACAGTATCGATACTAGCTGATCCTATGTGTGGCAGTAAATACATGTCTTTAGGAGAGAGTTCAAGAGCTTTTTCAAAAACCTTTAGCCTTATAGATTTTGGAAGTATAACTCCCTCGCCATATGTACCTGTTAGAAACAGCCCTTGAACACCATTCTTATATTGAAACTCTATCAACTGTTTCAAACAGTCTACACAAAGTTCTCCATCTTTTGATAACGATGTTATTAAAGCAGTGATTATACCATTTCTTTTCACAATTAACACCTAATACCTTTTCAATGCTGAAAGTAAATAAAGCTTATATAAAACCATGTTTTAAAATATATTTCTGCTACATCATTAAAATGAATTCTAAAACCTTTTTGAATATTTCATAGTCTTTACTTAATTTATCGCTTAATTTGCTATTGGGTTTAACAACATCTGCTGAAAATTTTGATGATATTTTGTAGATATGGTCTCTAAAAACCGCCTTTTCTAGTGAAGTTAAGGCTAGTAAAGAATTACCTACATGTACAGCATCTGGTATCTTCGTAAATACAACATTTTTATTGAAGGTGCTGGCAAGAAGCATTTTTATAAAAGGTATTTGCGCTATTTTGCCACTAGCCACAATCTTTTCATAGTCTATACCACAACCTTGAATAATGTCTCCAATAAGCTTCAGCAGTAATACAAGTCCTTCTGCAATAGACGCTAAAAATAAGTTCATGTTCAATCCCTCTCTCAATCCAAGAACCCAAACACCTATATCCCTAGACATTCTCGGGTGTCTCTCTGGGTATAGCAGTGGTATTACCACTGGCGTGGGTTTTGCAATAAACTCTTCAATGTTAATCTTATAGAGATTTTCTACAACATCTTCAATGTTTGTGTTAATTAGTTTAGCTATGTACTCTAAAACAATTCCACAATTGTTCAATGCTAAACCAGGAATCCAAATACCTCTGTAAAGATAATATGTTTGCAAATTCATATTATTTGACATATCTATAACAGGTTTTTCACTTGTAACTCTAAGCATGCTACTAGTACCCATATTGATAACACCAACACTTCTTTCACCACCAGTAAGTCCAAATATCATAGAGCCTCCATCATATAATCCAAGCACAACTGAAACATCATCAGAAAGACCCATTTCCCTAGCCACATCAGATCTTAAATGCAGTATATAATCACCTTCCTCAATCCTTGGCAACTGATTTTCATCTACATTTGCAATTTCCAATGCGAAATCATCCCACTTAAGCTTGAATATGTTTAAAAGTTGATAAGAACCACTTGCACTAGACAAATCTGTAATAGGCTCATTTGTAAAATGTAGCATTAGCATAGCCTTTACATCTAGCAACAACGATTTCTTAACAATGTCAGGATTTCGCTGTAGGAAGTAGAGAATCTTGGGTAAGTTATAGATTGGAAGTGGAGGACACCCAGTTCTTCTATAAATTTCAACACCATGTACCTTAACATAATTTAAAACCTCTTCAGATCTTCTATCAAGCCATGTAATAATATTGCTATAAAACTCACCATTTCTACCAACAAAAACCAATGAAAATAGGTAAGATGAAAATATTAGCACATCTGGTTTACCCCAGTTTTTAACTAAATGTTTTGCAAGTCTCTTAGCTTCACCAAGTACATGTGCAGGTATATGCTCATACACCTTCTCATTAGATACTATAACATGTTTTGAATTAATCATTTCTTTAATGGAAAATTCAAAATTCTTATCATCGAAAATTGTCATAGAAGCTTTGATATATGTTGTACCTATATCTATAGAAATTATTTTAAATAAATTCAAAGTTTTCACCACATAATAGTCCAATTGAAATTCATATAATTAGAATAATAAGAAATAAATAAAATCGTTATTTTATTTATTGCTACATAATTACTTCTTCAATAATTTTATTTATAGCTTTTCTTAAAGTGACATATATAGAGGGTTTAGATAAACCTAATAATTGTGATAGCTTCTTCAATCCTCTGCTTCGCCTAGGTGCAAGTATATACCCTGTTTCATAAGCTTTTAAAAGAATTTCTAGCTCTCTTCTAGTAAGTATTGAAAGTGTATAGCTTTTAGCTATTTCGTGAACAATGTCTTTTACACAATTTAGAAGAGATTTTGCAATAAAAGCTATATTTTTGGGCCGTAATATGATAACAAATTATCGATAAATCTTTCAACACTGCTTCGATCCCCATATGCACAGAATTTTCTAAGACCATGAAACATAATATAAGGCTTCACAATTCTGATATTGTAATCATTGATAAGCTGAAAAAATTCACAGCGTTCCTTTACTGCAAGAATAATGCTATGAGAATCAAATTTTAATTCTTCAAAAGATACCACACCCAAGTTCCTGTATATTTTTTCATTCGAATATTCTTTTAAATGCTCCAATGCTTTGAGATTACAGCAATAGTGAGGTATAGCTTCTCTTTATCATCTCTATCTACATAAAGAATTACAGGATCATTAACATGCCTAGATAGTTCACCAAATAGACTTGAGGCAGAAGCTTTAACTGCTATAGCATAGCTTGCAATGTGATATTTAGGCAAAGAAGTAACTTCATTCTATAATTTGTAAATAGATTTATAAGTTTTTGCAAGTTCCTTAACATAGATTAAAAATTTTTCATAGCATTTCTCATAAACATTCTTTAGTTGAGCTTCAGGTGATATTACATCAGCTTGTGATTTTATTATTACATCCAATTTTGCTTTAGCTATATCATTTACATAATTCAAAGCTCTTATAGCTACTATCATAGCTCCTAATGCGCTAGCCATTCTCATTACATCGCCACTATACAATGTTATTGGCTTGTCCAGAATATTTGAAATAATTTTTACCACTTCTAGAAGATTACATCCACCACCACCGCAATGCAAACTTTTTATAACAATACCATTTTCCTCCATAGCATTTAGAGCTGTTTTCAATGTGTATCCAACCCCCTCAATAGCTGCTCTAGCTATATGACTAACTTTGTGATGTACTTCGACCCCTAAAATAGTTAATCTTAGGTATGGATCTCTAAATGGGAATCTTTCACCAGATATAAAAGGCAAAACATATACATTTTCACTGCAAGCTTCAACCTCTTTAATCATTTTCAAAAACTCGTTCCATTGAGAAGACTTAACAATATTTTCTCTAATCCATTCTAAAAACGTCATACCATTGTTTGATGCAGCTCCAATGGTTCTATAACCATCAGCACCATAGTAACAGAAAAACCTCATTTCTTCTCTTTTATCTAAAACAACATCCTTTTTGAGAATTCTTATGACAGCTGTTGAACCAAGGTTTATAACACCCTCATCCTCATATACGCTATAACCTATGTTTTGAAGAGCTCCATCGAAAGAACCTAAAACTACAGCTGTTTTCTCAAGCCCAAGATCAGGAAAGGATTTATAATCTAAAACCTTAGCTCCTTCAACAATCTCTGGAAGAATCTTCTCATCAACATTTGCTATTTCCAAGGCTAGAGAATCCCATTTAAGCTTGTGTATATTCATTAAACCTGTTCCAGATGCAGTTCCATAGTCTAGTGCTCTTATACCAGCTAATTTATAAATTACATAGTCTTTTACAAAACTAATAGCATGAGCTTTTTCAAGAAAACCTCTAGCTCTAGCCCACATCAACTTAGTTAATGGGTAAACAAATATAGGCGGACAACCAGTTCTCATGTACAGTTTCTGGCCATGAGCAGAAACCTCATCTTGATAAATAGCAGATCTGGTATCGAGATGAGTTAAAACACCTGTAAGAGGGTTAAGTTTTTGATCAAGTAATGCTAAGCCATGGAGATAACAACTAAAAGACAAAGCCTCAACTTTTTTCTCAAAACCCTTAACCACAAGCTTGAGGCACTTAAAAATATTTTTTAAAATCTCATCAAGATCATGTTCAGCAGCACCAGGCTCCGGCATGTGAAGGTTTACAGGTTGTGTACACTCCTTTGCTATGTGGCCTTCAAAATCCATTAGTGCTGTCTTCACAGATGAGGTACCTATATCTATAGCTACAATCATCATTATTTACCATTAGTAATTATTATGTTAAACTTTAATAATGAAATACAAAGATAAGAAGTTTATAAAATATTAGTTTTATTTTTACCCTTATTAACCCTATGTTGAATCAACAAGGTAGTGTTAACTGTGTGTAGTATGGCAGGTAATGAAGGAAAGAGTAGTAAAAGGATTTTGTATTCAGCCCTACTAATCTGGCTATCCGCATCATCATTTGTTGGCCCAGGTATTGTATGAGCAGCCGAAGCTATAGGATCTGGTGAGGTAGTATTATCTACACGACGTGGTGCAGCATTTGGGCTGATGTTATTATGGGTATCCACATGGGCTGTTATTCTCAAGAACTTGAGTCCTGGCTATCTCCATGGTAGACGGACTGTGGTTTTTGGTGAAGGTGCTATGGATATGTATGCAAAGATGCCACTAAGAAGAGTATGGTCAATAGTGTTCAGCATTTTACACATACTTGCAGGTGCTATGAGCATAGGTGGTTTAGATGCTAGTGTAGGTGTAGCAGTATATACAATAGCTGGTAAAATAAGGCCAGTTCAAGCATATACTGCTGGTATGTACATTGTTATAACTGAAAGCCTCGCCCTAATGACGGGGAGGAGGTCAGAAGAAAGGAAGAGATCAGGATAATACCACTTCAATAATAAAAACATAACCTTATTTTTCAATTTTAATATTTAACATTAAATGGATTTTGAGAAGACTGCTTCATTTGGCTCAATATATTTTCGAGCCATTGAGGTATTTTTACATTGTCTACTCTTCTTGATGGAGTGTAGGGCTTTATATCTAATACAGGTGTTTCGTTATATAAATCTATGTTCTCGACATACAGTAAACCACTGTCTTTATCTACATCTCTTAGTTTTGCTATTGTTAAAGCTATTGGGTTTGGCCTATGTGGAGAATCTGTTGAAAAAACACCTACCTCAGGCAAGGTATGTAGTGGAATCCCCAGTTTCCTAGCCAAGCCCCTAGGTCTTACAACTAACACATTTCTTGTGTTTTCTGAAACTTTATGAAGATAAGCTAAAATAATTATATGAGAAAATCCCTCCAAACCTCTCAACCCAGCTCTATATTCAGGAAAAATCTCAATAATACCGTCAACACCATTTATAGACTCCTTTACATGCTCATCGCTATAACCATGCCTTACAATACCAATTGGTTTTAAAACAATGCAACTAAGAGACAAGATATTAACACCATCAATATATACATTGTATTGTACATAAATGCTTTACTACTAATGCTTTATATGTTGTCTGAAGATAAGCAGTAGAAACAAAAATAGTTATACAAACGTGAAAATGTAAATACAATTCATGACTCTTATTACATTAATTACTTACTTATCTTGTACTGGATATAGAACTGTTTAAGTAGCAGCAAAATGTTGATTTTATAGTAAGACGTTTCAAGTCCCTAAATCACTTAATGAAAATCAAATATGATGCATGTTTATAGAGAGAAGTTACCTAGATTATCTGTAGAGAAATGCAATTTACAATTCTTTGAAGAGAAACAGTGCTGATAATGTCTAAATTTATTTTAAAGCTACAGGCTTTGAATACCTAGATATAGTTCTAAAAGCTCCTTCTTTTGTAAAAGTTCTTTGGGCTCTCCTGCAAATCTTATTTCACCACTTGCAAGTAGATATACCCTATCAGCTATTTCTAGTGCTCTGTGAGCATATTGCTCAACAATTAGAATTGTTATACCCTTTTTTCTTAGCTCAACAACTTTTTCCAAAACTCTTTTAACCATTATTGGTGCCAAGTCTGTTGTTACCTCATCGAGTAGAAGCAGCTTTGGATTTTTCATCAATGCTAGTGCTATTGCCAACATTCTTCTTTCACCACCACTCAATGTACCTGCTTTTCTATTTATCAACTCCTTGAGCTTGGGGAAAGTCTCTAAAACATCGTCAACTCTTTTCAGAAACTGAGACTTTGGCAAACCTACAGCAGCTAGTCTCAAGTTCTCATATACAGATAGACTAGAGAATATATTGTTTACTTGTGGTACATAGCCTATTCCAAGCAGTGAGATTTGATGTGGCTTTAAACCAGCTATGTTACTGCCATTAAATATGATTTCACCACTATAGATGTCTGCCAATCCATATATGCTATTAAGAAGTGTTGTTTTTCCAGCACCGTTGGGGCCTATAATAGCTGTGATAGAACCTTCTGAAACATCTATATTGACATTAAACAAAACCCTTATTTTTCCATATCCTGAGTACAGATTTCTTATTTGTAATAATACCAATTGGTGTTACCCTAAATAGATTTCAGCTACCTTAGGATTCTTCAAAATTTCTACAGAAGTTCCACTTGCAACAACTCTTCCCCTATCCATAACATAGACATTATCAGCATACTTTAAAGCTATATCAATTCTATGCTCTATAACAAGAAATGATACATCCAAAATACTTCTAATTTTGCTTAATCTTTCAAAAATTCTAGAGGCGTATCCAGGGTCTGTACCACCAATTGGTTCATCAAGAGCTAAAAGCTTTGCTCCTGAGGCAAGAGCTCTTGCAACTTCAAGCATTTTTAGATGGCCTGCACCAAGCTTATAAGCTTCCCAATCCCAGTATGAGTCAAGACCAACAACTTCAAGTATTTTAAATGCTTTTTCAATGTTCTCCTTCTCCTCCCTAACCCAACTTCTTTTAACTAATGCTCTCAATGGATTCTCGCCCCTACTCTTCATAGCAACAAGAACATTATCCAAAACAGTTAAGCTTCTAAATGGCTGTGGTATTTGAAATGTTCTTGCAAATCCAAGGCTATAAACTTTATAAGGAGGCCATCCAGTTATATCAATGGAATTAAACAAGACCTTGCCATAATCAGGTTTCAAAACACCAGTACAAACATTAACAAAAGTTGTTTTCCCAGCGCCATTAGGGCCTATAAGCAATGTTATGCTATTTCTTTGAACATCTATTGTTACAGAATCCAGTGCCACAACTCCTCCAAATCGCTTAGTTAAATTCCTCGTAGATAGTATAGAACCATTTGAATTAGCGTGGCTCAATGCATTCACCCAGTTTACATAACTTACTTGGATTATTTTTAGTTTTTAAAAATTTATGCATATACTATACACAACTATACATATAAATTAAAAATGAATTAGTTTAAAAATATATTAATTTTTAAAACATAGCTTTCATTTCATATTTTGCTTTAACTGTAAACCACAAGCTGACCGTTTATAAACCCTCCTACCTCCTTCCACACATACTTATCTCCTTCTTTAACTACAGCACCAATTGTATAATCTGTTGTTGCTCTATCACCATTTTCATCAAGTTGGAAATGTCCTGAAGCTCCAATAAACATTTGAAGTACTAGAGGAATTGCATTTCTTATGGCTTCACCATCATATTTACCAACATGATCTAAAGCTAGTGCAACAGCCCATACAGCATCGTAAGTGAAGTATGCATAGGGTATGGGTTCTTGGCCAAGTTTTTGAATAAGTCTTTGCCTAACTGAGTCCTTCAATGGTGATTGGCCAGGAGCAGCCATAGTATTCCAGAATCCTACTTTTGTAGCAAAGTCAGCAAGTTCTTTATTTTCAACAAGTTTAGATGTTCCATAGGTTCCATCAGAGCCTTCCCATTTAACCTCAGCAAGTATTGGATATTTCAAAGCCTCTGTAAATATGTTTGCCACTTCTTCAAAGGATATTGCCAGTACACCAACTTTGTCCTTGCCATATTTATTCACATAGTTTGTAACAATATCACTAAGTTTTGCAACTTCTGTTGAAAACTCCTGTGCTTTTGGATCATATCTTATTCCATTATCGAATCCACAGTTTCCTCCACCAACACTACTACACAATTTCATAAACTCTGTTTTTGTATAATTAACTAGTCCATCTCCCCATGTATCACCTCTCCATATTGGAACAACATATCTTACTCCTCTTTCCCACAGAATGTGAGCTATTGCAATTCCCTGGTATTTGTCTGGAGGCACAAATCTATATATGAAGTCATTTGGTATTGCAAGCTCCATAGATGTTGATGACTGTGAAATAACTAGTATTTTATTTGAATCAGCAAAACTCTTAATATTTTTAACCTCGCTGCTAGCCATGGGGCCAACAACAACTTTTACACCTCTTGCTGCAAGATCCATCAACTTATTTAGTGCAATATTAGGATCAACAGCTGTGTCCTCAACATAGGGTTTCAATCTCCATGGTTTACCAAGTTTCTGCAGCCACTCATTAACATCATTTACAGCCAAAAGAAATGCCTCTTTGCATTGTGCTCCATAAGTTGCTAGTGCACCCGATAATGGTAATAGTGCTCCTATTGGAATGTCTCCTGAAAGTGCTGTAGCTATTGGGGTAGCATATGTTGTTACAGTGTACGTTATTGTGGAGGGAGCAACTGAGGATACTGTGGGAGTTGCTTGTACTCCAGGTTTAGACATAAGCGAGTATGATGCATAGCCTATACCATATCCAACGACTAGTGCTACTATGATTAGGCCAATTGCTATGGTGTTTTTCATGTTTATACACCTTTACATCTATCGTAGTTACTATACATGTATATGCTATTTTGAGGGCTATAAATATTTTAATCAGGTTTATAATCATATAAATCAATTTCATGTTACTTACTATAGTCTATGTATTTGTGGCTGAATAAAGTATTTTATACCCTACAAACCATTTTTGACTAAGTCGCTAAGACGTGGTGTAGAAAGTAGTATGTTGCCCATAGTGCTTACATCAATAGCCTATGCATCTATATTAGCAATTGGATGTGCTGCAATAACCTTGTGGTATGCATCAACACGTGTATTCAACTTTGCACATGCATCTATGGTTAGCTGGGGATTTTACATAACATTTATACTTTATAAGCTTTTTGATTCTTCACCATATTTATTTATGCCTATTGCTGCATTAATTACTGGCTTATTTGGTATTGCCATATATGTTTCGGTAATTAGAAGGTTGATACAGGTTAAAGCATCTGAAATAACACTGATGATGGTTACTTTAGGTGCAGATTTTGTTTTATTTGCTTTTCTAAATGTTGTTATAGATTATCTTGCAAATGTTTACAGATGGGATATTAGAAGTGTAAATATCGTTTTAAAGGATGTTACAATAGCTACAATATATGGTGTTACTATTAAAGGTGTTTACCTAGTAGCACCTTTTTCAGCTCTTGCATTTCTAATTTCTATATACATGTTTTTGAATATGACAAGCACTGGAATAGCAATGAGGGCTTCTATAGAGAATCCAGAGCTTTCATCAATTCTTGGGATAAATACTGATAAAATCTATGCACTTGCATGGTTTATTGGAGGGTTATTGGCAGGGTTTTCTGGAGGCCTTTTAACAATGATTACACAAGGTACAAGCTCTATAGGTTCTGACTTGATAGTACTCTACTTTGCTGGATCCATTGTTGGAGGTTTGCAAAATATTTTAGGTGGTTTATTAGGTGGGCTTCTTGTTGGATTAAGTGAAAGATTGATTCCATACTATCTCTCAGCTGTTTTTCCATGGATTTACTCATATAGATTTGCAGTACCCTTGATAATGCTTGTAGCAACACTGCTTCTATATCCAAGGGGCTTAGCTGGGTTGGTGGAGAGGAGATGGCGCTAGAATCAGGACTAACATATATATTAATGAACATTATTTTAAATTTCAGCATATACTTAATACTATCACTTAGTCTCAACATAGAAGTTGGGTTTACTGGTATTCCACAATTTGGAAGATTAACAGCAGCATTGGTAGGATCTATAGCTGTTGGTGGTGTAATAGGCAGGGTTGCAGCTACTTTAATAGGAGCTCCTACAGGTAGTGAGTTCATATCTTACAATGCACCAATAATAACACAAATAAACAACTATCTATCTACACATGCTATAGCATCAATTACCCTTTTAGTATTGGCAATTTTGACAGCAGTATTACTTGGAGCCTTAATAGGTTTGCTAACAGCATTGCCTGCAATAAGACTTAAAGAGTCTTATCTAGGTATAACACTATTGTCGTTTGGTGAAATACTTAGAACAATTACATATAACTCTCCTGAAATAATTGGAGGAACATTGGGCATTGCTGCACCATCCTTTTTCAGTTTTACAGGCGCATATGAGAGTTTTGCAGTCATGCTATTCATAGTCTTAATGGCTATTTTCTGCTACTTAATCGCTGAGCGAATAAGTAAATCGCCTTTGGGAAGGGTTATGAGAGCTGTTAGAGATTCTGAGCTCGCTTCACAAGTTTATGGAAGAGATATAATGATTGTAAGAATCTATGCCATTGTTATAGGCTCTTCAATGGCGGCATTAGCAGGAGCTCTCTACTCCATATTTACAAAAAGTGTGAGAGCAGATATCTTCACAAGATACAGCTGGACATTTTTACCATGGGCATACATAATGCTTGGTGGAGTTGGAAACAATCTTGGGGTTGCTCTAGGAGTTATAATACTTACTATAGCTAGAAGCACCATATCCATATACAAGTATGAGATCTCAGAACTTATTCCAATAGACCCTGTTTGGCTAGAGTACATACTAATAGGTATGGTGATAATACTGCTAACTCTCTTTAGACCTCAAGGAATCCTACCAGAAAAGCCTGTAACCACTGTTTCTAAAAAAGAGCTTGAGGACATTAAAAGAAAAGTTGCATCATTCACTAGCTAATTTAAACTATTTATTTATATGACAAGCGAGTAAACCCTAATACAAATATTCATAAATTATCTACAATGATATATGGTGCAAACTAGGGTCTTTTCAAATGAGATATAGAATCTTCTTCAACTTGAAGAAAAACTAAACAGCAATAAAAATGTTTCAAACCCCTTTCTCAAGTCTTTTTCTTGCACTATCTATGTGCTTCATTATAATGCTAAATGCTTTTTCAACATCATTTTTAGATAAAATGATTATTGTATCTGTATAACATGATTCGATGTGAGTAATGTTTATATTGTTTTGCGCTAACACATTTGCTATATAGGCTAAGACCCCTGGAGTTGTCACTATTTCAATTGGACTTACAATAATTATTGCTGCTTGATCTTTTTGCACATTAATAACATCATCACTCTTTATTATTGTTAAGTACTCATTAGCTGTTTCTCTATCTAACACAATTGTTATTGTTTTAACGCTTTGCATTATGGCTATAAATCTAGCTTCGGACATTAACTTACTTAGAAAGGCTATGACATAGCTAAGCGCAGATGATCTTAGTGTTACAATAGTTATATCTGTTCTTATCTCAATTGAGGATCTTGCTAATACCTCAAGAACCTCTCTCCTAACTTGCCTTTCTCTTCCAGCTTTACTAGAATACCTTATTAAGGCCATTTTAATTGAGTCAACAGATACTTCTTTTCCAAGCAATTGCGAGATTATGGGATGCAACATTTTTGCTAATTTACTATAGTTAACAATACCTCTTCCAATACACTGTTGAATTATTGGATCACTGGAAACAACATCTGTAACAATATCTGATACTGACGACAATTGTTCCACCTATAACAGATATCTGATACAATTAGTTATAAACATTTCACTAACTGGAAAAATGCGTTCTAAAAACTATAAAATAAAATTTAAGGTGCAAATCAATTGAAGGTTGTACTAGCGTATTCAGGTGGGTTAGATACTTCAACAATATTAGTGTTGTTGAAGAAAAAATACAATGCTGATGTTATAACAGTTACAGTTGATGTGGGGCAAGAAGATGATATGAAAGGTGTTGAGGAGAGGGCATATGAGCTTGGAGCATCTAAACATTATACCATAGATGCAAAGAAGGAATTTGCTGAAGAGTATGTGTTCAAAGCAATTAAAGCAAACGCTTTGTATGAGGGGAAATACCCACTTGGAACAGCTCTTGCAAGACCATTAATAGCAAAAAAAGTTGCTGAAATAGCTATGGAGGAGAACGCTGATGCTGTAGCACATGGATGTACTGGCAAAGGCAATGACCAAGTCAGATTTGATTTAACCTTGAAAGCATATCTAAAGCCAGGCATAAAGATATTGGCACCTGTTAGAGAGTTGAAGCTAACAAGAAGCGTCAATATAAAGATTCTTAGCGAGTATGGCTACAAAGTTCCTGAAACACATAAGAAGTACAGTATTGATGAAAACTTGTGGTCTAGAAGCATAGAGGGAGGAGAGCTTGATGACCCACTTAAAGAACCAGGTGAAGACGCATTTGCGTGGACCATGCCACCTGAAAAAGCTCCTGATAAGCCAGCTTACATTAGCATAGAATTTGACGAAGGTATTCCAGTTAAGGTGAATGGCGAAAAAATGGATTCTGTTCAAATGATAAAATATTTAAACATGTTCTTAGGCTCTCATGGATTTGGCAGAATAGATTTGATAGAGAGCAGAGTTGTTGGATTGAAGAGTAGAGAGGTTTATGAAGCTCCTGCCGCATTGGCATTGATAGAAGCACATCAGGATTTGGAAAGAATGGTTTTAACACCAAAAGAACTAAGATTCAAGAGACTCATTGATGAAATGTGGACTGATTTGGTTTATCAAGGTCTTTGGATAGATCCTTTAAGAACACATTTGGAAAGCTCTATAAACTCTATGAACAAATACATATGTGGTGTGGTTAAATTAAAGGTCTTTAAAGGCTCTTTATCAGTAGTGGGAAGAAACAGTCCATATTCTCTGTATTCGAGAGAGGTCATAGACTACAACACTGGGTGGTATCCATCAGATGAGGAGGCTAGAGGATTTATAATGATACATGGAATGTATGCATTAACATCGTTAAAGGTTAGAAATAGTAAATAATGTCTTGTTTCTTGAGGAGCAAATGGTATGACTCTACGATATAGAATATACATAGGACAGACAAAGGATTTTATTGAAAGCTACTTCTCTAGCTTAGAAACGGATAAGAGACTTGTTAAATACATCACAATGGTTATGATGGCGCATGTAAAAACGCTAATGAATCATGGAGTAATTCCGAAAGACCATGGAGAGGAGATACTGAGAAAGCTTAAGGAAGTTTTTCAATCTAATGGAGAACTTTTGTATAAGTGGATTGAAAAATCAAATACATTGTATGAAGATGCTTTTGAAGCACTTGAAGCATATTTACATGATGTTTCAGATGCTGATGCAGGCTATGTGGCAATTGGTAGAAGCAGGAATGACCATATAGCAGCTGTTCTGAGGCTTTACATAAGAGACAACATTGTTAACATCCTATACAAGCTTTTAGAGGTTAGAGAAGCTTTGTTGCATAAAGCAACGGAGTTTAGAAGTATAATAATACCATTCTTTACACATGAACAGATTGCTCAATGTGGTTCAGCATCAATATTCTTCATGTCTTATGAGTATACATTGGCTAATCTTTGGAAAATGCTTTACCAAGGACTTGACTTACTCAAAGAAAATCCCCTTGGTTCTGGAGCGGCAAGTGGCAGTCTTGTAAATATTGATAGAGATTTTATTGGGAATCTTCTTTGTCTGGATAACACAGCAATACCACCATACTATGCAACAGGTTCAAGACTTTTCGTTCTTCACTATCTAAACATGTTATCACTTATAATGCTCGAGTTAAGCAGATTTGCGGAGGACATGATATTTTTGAATAGTCTAATACCAAATGCACTAAACCCACCTGTTGAACATGTAGCAACAAGTAGTATAATGCCCCATAAGAGAAACCTTGTCACAATGGAAATTGTTAGAGCCAATGCCTCAAAAGTTTGTGGATTGAGTTTTGAGTCTCAATCTATATACAAAGGCCTTCCGTATGGCTACAATCTAGATTTTCAGGAAATAAATAACGCAATTATGCAGTCTCTTGAAGTTGTTCAAAAGACGTTGGAAATAGTTAAAGATTTTATAAATGGTTTAAACATAAATGAGAATGTTATTCAAAAATATATTGAGGATAAACCATGTTGGAGTAGTGACCTAGTTGAGTATATTGCTTTAACTAATGGAAGACCGGCAAGAGAAGTTTATCTAAGTCTTGCTAGATTATTCAAGGAGTGTAGCGCAATAGATTCGAAATGTGTTTCAAAGCTTCTATCTTCACTTAATCTATCGCATGTCGATATTTGGAACATAGTCAAGAACAAACCCATCGAGATAAACATTAAGAAGATGCTTGAAGATGCCTGGACAAGGCTCGAAAGAGACAGAAATATTGTTAAAAGCATTTCACTATTCATTGAAAAGTGTACCTCAGCGCTTTTAAGCTAATTTGGTAGAGTATGTGTGAGGGTTCTTGCACATATACACATTGCCTCATGTAAAATGCGAAACAGGATTGAAAAGCCGCCTGCTACTTGAGAATGGTGATGCTGTAGAAGGATGTGGCTTTGGCGCTAAAGGTATTAGTGTAGGAGAGATTGTATTCTCAACTAGTATGACAGGCTATACAGAGGCTTTAACAGATCCTAGCTATGCTGGTCAAATACTTGTATGGACACATCCAATGGTTGGATGCTATGGAGTTCCAACAAAAGCACATAACTATTGTGGTGTTCCACTAAACTATGAATCTGATAAAATACAAGTTGAAGGCTTTGTAATTTCAGAGCTTCCACCACCAAATCACTATCTAAGTATCTATGATTTGAACACATGGCTTTTGAAAAATGGCGTTCCAGGAATGTACAAAGTCGATACAAGAGCTTTGGTCAAAAAACTTAGAGAACGTGGTGTTATGATGAGTGTTTTAGCTGTTTTTCCAGAAGATGAAGAAGTTTCGTGGGACGAACTTGAAAAGAAACTGAGAACAGCCACGAGATACGACTTAATAAATTTTGCACATATAGTGTCGCCAAAGAATATAGTGGTTCATGAGCCTTTGACAAAGCCCGTAGCTACTGTAGCTGTTCTTGACTGTGGTCTAAAGTATGGGATATTGAGATGGCTTTTGAGATACGGATTCAAGGTTATAAGATATCCGTGCTGGGCCAAGGCAAGTGAGCTGCTCGATAATTCTAATGGTATTGTTGTAAGCAATGGTCCTGGAAATCCAGCTGTTTTAGTGGATCAAATAAGAACTGTTAGAGAAATAGTTGAATCTGGCAAGCCAGTTCTTGGAATATGCCTTGGTCTGCAGCTTATATCACTATCTCTTGGAGCTAAAATCTACAAGCTTAGATATGGTCATAGAGGACCTAACAAGGGTGTTGTTGATGTTTTAACTGGTAAAAGTTATATAACAACACAAAACCATGGTTATGCAGTTGATCATAGAAGTCTTGTTGAATCAGATTTAATTTTGTGGTTTAGTAATATTGATGACAAGTCTGTTGAGGGGGTTATACATAAAAAACTACCTGTAATCGCAACACAGTTCCATCCAGAAGGGGGGCCAGGACCCCATGACACAACATGGGTATTTGAAATGTTTAAAAAGATGGTGTTAAACCATGGAGGTAGTTAAAAAAGTTCTTGTAATAGGATCTGGGGCTATTAAAATAGCTGAAGCTGCGGAATTTGACTATAGCGGCAACCAAGCGTTGAAGGCTTTGAAGGAAGAGGGTATTGAAACTATTTTAATAAATCCCAATATAGCAACAATACAAACAAGCTATAAATTTGCTGATAAGGTCTATCTCCTGCCCCTCAAAACGGAATATGTTGCTAAGGTTATTGAAATTGAGAGACCAGATGGAATTCTCATAGGTTTTGGAGGACAAACTGCTTTAAGTATTGGTGTAAGACTTCATGATACTGGTGTGTTGAGTAAATATGGTGTGAAGGTTTTGGGAACACCAATTGAGGGTATTAGAAGAGCATTGTCGAGGTCGTTGTTTAGAGAAACTATGGTTAAGCATGGAATACCTGTTCCACCAAGCAAAGCCACAACATCTATTGATGAAGCTATTAAAATAGCTGAGGAAATGGGGTATCCGGTCATGGTTAGGGTTAGCTTCAATCTCGGTGGAGCAGGAAGCTTTGTTGCGTGGAGAAGAGATGAGTTGGTGAAGAAACTTAGAGCAGCTTTTGCACAATCAGAAATAGGTGAGGTTTTAGTTGAGAAGTATCTTCATCACTGGAAGGAGATAGAGTTTGAGGTTGTTAGAGATAGCTATGACAATGTAGCTGCAGTTGCATGTTTGGAGAATCTAGATCCTATGGGGGTGCATACTGGTGAATCTATTGTTGTAGCACCATGTCAAACGCTTACAGATTTTGAGTATCAACTCTCTAGAAACTTGTCAATAGCAACTGAGAGAGCTATAATGCTTGTTGGTGAAGGAAATGTTCAAGTAGCTCTAAATCCATGGAATAGTGAAGAAGCTTATGTAATTGAAACTAATCCGAGAATGTCAAGAAGCAGTGCTCTTGCTAGCAAGGCAACAGGGTATCCACTTGCATACATTGCTGCTAAACTTGCACTTGGATATAGACTTTACGAGGTTTTAAACAAGGTTACAGGTAAAACATCTGCTTGCTTCGAGCCTAGTCTCGACTATGTTGTTATAAAGATTCCTCGATGGGATTTGGACAAGTTTCCATATGTTGAAAAAACACTTGGTACAGAGATGAAAAGTGTTGGAGAGGTTATGGCAATTGGAAGAACATTTTTAGAAGCTTTGCAAAAAGCAATAAGAATGCTTGATATTGGTGAGCCGGGTCTTGTTGGTGGAAGAATCTATGAGGATGATACAATCTCAATTGATTACGTATTGGAGAGGATTAGAAGAAGAGAGCCTTATTGGCCAATCTGGGTTGCAAAAGCATTGAAATATGGAATTAATGTTGACACAATATATGAATTGACTGGGATAGACAAACATTTCCTGAAGCAAATACTAGGTGTGGTGCAGTTCTATGAAAATCTAAAGAAAATTAGACAAGTAGAAAATATTGATGAGAAGAGCCTATCTAAAATCGTAGCCGAGGGCAAAAGACTTGGCTTTTCTGATGAGCAGCTTGCTAAAGCTCTTGGCATGGACATGGATAAAATTAGGGAGATTAGGAAAAGGCATGGAATAACCCCAGTGGTTAAGCAGATAGATACCTTAGCAGCTGAGTGGCCTGCTCAAACAAACTATCTCTATTTAACACACAATGGGTGGGAGCATGACATTTCCTTTGTAAGTGAAAAGCCAAAGATTATGGTTCTTGGAGCAGGTGGATTCAGAATTGGAGTTAGTGTTGAATTTGATTGGAGCATTGTTTCATTTGCTGATGAGGCTCGAAAACTTGGATATGAAGTTATTGTAGTTAATTACAATCCAGAAACTGTTTCAACTGATTGGGATATGAATGAAAAGCTATATTTTGATGAGATAACAGTTGAAAGAGTTATTGACATCTATGAACTGGAGAAGCCAAGAGGAGTAGTGGCTTTTCTTGGTGGTCAAATATCAAACAACATTGCATGGGAACTAGAGAAAAGAGGGTTATTGTTACTTGGCTCAGCAGGTTATAGTGTTCATAGAGCTGAGAATAGAGCATTGTTTAGCAAGCTCCTCGATGAGCTAGGTATTAAGCAGCCACCATGGATTGAAGCAACAAATGTAAATGATGTTGTGAAATTTGCTGAAGAAATCGGTTACCCAGTGCTTGTTAGACCAAGTTATGTGCTAAGTGGTTCTGCAATGAACATTGCATGGAACAAGAAAGAACTCATAGACTACATAACAAGAGCTGCTAAGATATCTCCCAAATATCCTGTTGTAGTTTCAAAGTTTATTGATAATGCAATTGAATTTGAAATAGATGCTGTAGGCGATGGAAAAACAGCTGTTGGTACAGTAATAGAGCATATAGAGTATGCTGGCGTTCATAGCGGAGATGCAACAATGACCATTCCATATAGGACATTGCCAAGAGAAATTGTGGAAAAGGCATGTAAAGTGGCTATGAAGCTAAATGAGGTTTTGAATATTAAAGGGCCATATAATCTCCAAATGCTTTATAAAGATGGAGATATATATGTTATTGAATTGAACCTGAGAGCTAGTAGGTCAATGCCATTCACAAGTAAAGTAACTGGGTATAACCTAATGAAGGCAGCTGTTGAAGCTGCTTTGCTTAACAAACTTAATACAGTTGTTTTTGAAAATAAGTTCAACTTATTATTGCCAAAATGGTTTGGAGTAAAATCACCTCAATTCTCATGGGCAAGACTAAGAGGCTCTTATCCATTTCTAGGGCCAGAAATGAGAAGTGTTGGAGAGGTTGCTGTAATATCAAGGAAATTTGAAAATGCATTTATTTTAAGCTGGCTTAGCGTTTCTGGAAATAAATTACCATCGAAAGACAACATTATATTAATATACAATCCAATGCAAAAAGACTATGTAGAATTGTACGAAGCATCAAAAACACTTTCCAATGCAGGCTATACTGTAGTTACTATAGACACAATGCCTGTTAAAGGTGTTGATGCAATTTCTGAGACAAAAGTTGTTGAGTATATGATAAATAACAAAGTTGATCTAGTTATAACAACTGGTTATGCACCGGAAAAAGACTACAGGATTAGAAGATATGCAGCAGACTTGGTTGTACCAATGATTCTAAATCATAGATTAGGAGCAGAATTTGCAAAAAGCTTATCTAAATTCACTTTAGATAATGATGATATTAAAGATATGAAAATGTTTTGGACTAGAATAGAGGATATTATAATGCCCATTGCATAAACATTTTTACCTACTTAAGTCAAACACTTTTCTATAAATCATTGCTAAAGCTTATGCTCAATTATTTGAAGTACTTATTATATTTATAGTCTTGTATTGTTCTCATAAACAAAACAAGTCTCTAGGATGAGTTAATCAATATGCTTTTCTCTCCTTTCTTCGAAACCCCATCCTAACTCCAGTAATCACTATATCACTATTAAAAACTTTAACTGCTATTCCAATTATTATAACACATATTATTATTGATGATGCAAATGATGAAAATGCTAGCATAACCATTTTGGGTGAAAGCCTTGTCATCGCTAAGACGTATACTGTGGGAGCAACTAAAATACCATAAATTATGGAGGTCATAATGTTAAGAGGCATTGATATGAATAGTGATGCTATGCCAAAGCCTATGTATATAAACGTTATTGGTGTGGCCAATATTCCTGCTGTTCTTTCATCTGATGATATAGAGCCTATTAAAACTCCTATAGCTCCACTATATATCAATCCTATTACAAGTGATGCTATAACATATACTGCAAAATCAGGTGTAATAAAATCTAGGTTAAGTGGTATAGCTAGCATATTCTGGCTTTTTCCAACTGGTTGAGATATCTGGCTTATCATGAAGAATAGTGCTAGATAATATATGAGACCAGTTAAAAAAGCCATTACAGCAGATCCAGCTATTTTAGCTAAAACAATTTCTCTTCTTGGAACTGGTTGAGATAGAAGCATTTCAAAAGCCTTCTCAACTTTTTCTATAGCTGTTAAACTGGCTGCTGAGGAGGTTGTTAAACCCATCATAAATGATAGAATGAGTATTAGTGCTGTCACCAACTGCACAAAATTGTTTATTTGCTGAATACTCATAGCCTTTCCAAAGACTATAACACTTGAGTTTAATACAACGTATCTTTCCTGTGGAAGTGAATAGTTGTACAATATGCTTATAACCCGTGTAATGACTTTTGACAAAATTGATGAAACTAATTGAAGCACACCAATCTTTGCTTGTAAACTAATTTGCGACAAATCCTCTATCTTAGTATAACCCAAAACAACAATAGGAAGTCCAGATGTAGCATTTTCTGTAAAGCCTTTTGGAATCACTATAACATATGGACTTTTATCCAACGCATAACCAAGGTCTGAATAGAGCTTAACTCCACCAGCTAAAGAAACATTAAAATTCTTTACCACTAAGTTTACAAACTGGTTATTTTCCTCAGCAACAACACCAATATTTAATTTTGTTGTTTCCTGAATTGTTTGCGAAATACCAGCTCTAGTAATACTTCCAATAAATCCATAGAAAACAAATATGAGCAATAATGATGCTATAAAGGCAGGGTTTCTAAGTATAGCTTTAATCTCTCTAAGAATAAGTTGTTTAAGAGGCATATTAATGTCCTCAGAACTAACTAGGTTTTGCAGACCTTCTTTAAAAACTTTACAATTTAATTTAAAGCAACACAATTCTACAACAGCGTTAAAGGCGCAATGACTAAAGAGCTTAAAAAGGTTTGTTTAAACAGTAGTCTGGTAGTTTTTGCAGCATATAATTATGTGTGCAGGGAGCTATTCAATGACAACTGCAAATCAAATCTATTTAATGAAGAGACTTGAGGAAAGGTATGGTAGTGTAGGTAAAGTTGCAGGAAGATATTTGGCAGCAGGGCTATCTGTAGAATTTATGCATCCAACGCGATACGGACCTATACACATTGTTGTTAGAGGAAATAACTCTGTTTTTGCTATAGATGTTTTTGACAAACCTGGTAAACTAAGTATAGATGATGTTAAAACATTAATAGAGAAAGCGAGACTTATCAAAGCAAAGCCCATACTATTTCTATATTCCAGTGCTGCTAAAGTTGATGATGATGTTTACAAGTTCTGTATAGAGAATGGTGTTAAGATAAAGATGCTCAAAAAAGAATAGAGGTTGAGACACATGGCTCAAAGAATGCATGACAACACAATTTCAGAAGCTGTATTAAGTGTTGCAAAGCTAATGGCAATATCAGCAATAACAGCTCCAAAAGCTAGAGGCATAGACAATGTAGTTGTTAAGATTTTGAGTGATAGAGATTCTATAGAATTATTGGCTAAGAAAATGGAGGAGCTTTCCAAAGAGTATGGGGAATTCTTTGCAAGAGATGCTAGCAATGTGAGAAGAAGTGCTGCTGTTGTTTTAATAGGTTGTAAAATAATTAGAATGGGCTTAAAAAATCCAGCTAAATGGGTCTTAGATGCTGACACTGTGTGTAACATAGTTAATCTTGGTATTGCAATAGGTTCTGCAGTTAAAACAGCTTCAATACTAAATGTTGATAATAGAGTGATGTTTAGTGTGGGTGTTGCTGCACAAGAACTTGGTCTTATAGATGCTGACTATGCCTTTGGAATTCCACTTTCTGCTTATCCAAAGAGTATCTATTTTGATAGGGTATGGCCACCAAGATAGTTCATATTATGAATGGGATTATGTATATAGGTGTTGAAGATAATGAGTTTAGAAGCAATTTTTACTAAATTCTCAATAAGGTCTAGAAGTATAGAAATTAGAATACAATGCACTAGTTGTTGAGACTTATGGATTTTGCAACAGTGTTTCAATACATTACGGTGTTTATAGTATCCTTTCTTCCCATAGCTGAAGTTAGAGGAGGTATACCTCTTGCATTCTACTACTTCTACAATAGTTCAAGTAAGCTAGCTTTTGCTGTTACACTAGCAGTTATAGGCAATCTTCTAATAGCTCCATTTGTTCTTTATCTGCTTAAATACCTTGATTACATCATTAGAAACTCTAATGTGATTCCAAATAGAATTAGAAAAGCATATTTATGGGTAATTAACTATGTTAAGAAAAAAAGTATGAAATTTGAGAGATATGAGGTACCAGCACTTGCAATATTTGTTGCTATACCTCTTCCAGCCACAGGTGCTTGGACAGCATCACTTATAGCATTTTTAATTGGAATGGAAAAGAAAAAAGCGTTAATAGCCATAGAAATTGGGGTTTTGGGAGCCTCAGCAATAGTACTACTAACATGTTTACTAGGCTTAACAATACTTAAAAAACTGTTTTTAATACCATAAAAAGTGGATGATGAGTCCTAGACCAGGCTAATTGGTGAAGAGTCTCCAAATAGCTGAAAAACACTGAATATTATTTACTTTTCTGAATTTTCTTGAGATACTCTATGATTCCACCTGATTTCAAAATATCTAGAGCCATTCCACTTAAACCTTTGCACATTATTCTCTTAGAATTGTTTATTATAGCTTCACCAGATTCTATATTAATTTGAATAAAGTCGCCATCTTTAACCTCGTTAGATATTTCAGGACATATAATTACTGGTAATCCATTGTTTATAGCATTTCTATAGAATATCCTAGCAAACGACTCTGCCACAACAGCTTTTACACCAGCAGCTTTAATGGCTATAGCTGCTTGCTCTCTTGAAGAACCCATTCCAAATACTTTACCAGCTACTATTATAGCTCCACGTGCCTTCTTATGAAACTCTGGATCCAGAGGTTCAAACACGTGTTGTGCAAGGTATTCTGGATCTGTATACTTTAGATGCTTTGCTGGTATAATTACATCAGTATCTATTTTATCCCCCAACTTTATGACTCTGCCCTCAACAATCACATCACATCACCTGGCTCAACAATTTTACCACTAACAGCTGCTGCAGCAGCTATAGCTGGTCCAGAGAGATATATTTTTGCTTGAGGGCTACCCATTCTACCAACAAAATTCCTATTAGATGTTGATAAAACAACTTCATTAGGTGCTGCAATACCGAAATGACCTCCTATACAAGGACCACAAGTTCCATATGTTACAATGCATCCTGCTTCAACAAGTGTTTGTATATATCCAAGATTCAAAGCCTTTCTAAAAACATTCCATGAAGCTGGTATTGCTATACACCTTGTTTTAGCCTTTTTACCTTTCATTATTTTTGCAGCTATTTCAAAATCCGATAGTCTTCCATTTGTACATGAACCTATAAATACATAATCTACTTCAGTTCCCCACACATCCCTCACACTCTTAACATTGTCAACACTATGTGGTGCTGAAACAAGAAAATCAACTTTGTCAAGCTCAATAGTATACTCATCAACATACTTAGCATCAGGATCTGGTGTAACGATTTTGGGTTCAAAACCCCTCTCACTTCTTATATAATCAACTGTAACAGAGTCTGGTATAAACATGAGTGTATCAGCATTCATTTCAATACCCATGTTAGCAACAGTTACTCTGTAATCCATTGGAAAGCTATTGGGATTGTCAACAAAAACCTCTATGGACATTCCATTGAAGTAATCAGATTTGAAAACCCTTAGTATTTCCAAGGCAACCTCCTTGCCTGTAATCCACTCCCTGGGACTTCCCACAAGCCTTATCTTAAATGGTTGTGGAACTGTAAGCCACGTTTTACCAGTTAAAACAATTGCAGCAATATCGCTTGCACCAAGCCCTTGTGCAAAAGCACCCAATGCTCCTGAGGTAGTTGTATGGCTATCAGCAGCCATAACAACTTGTCCAGGCAAAACATATTTTTCTATCAATACCTGGTGAAGTATTCCAAAGCCAGCATCGTGGAAATTCTTAATGTTATATCTCTTAGCAAATAATCTTATGTTTTGTTGAATTTCAGCACTTCTAACATCTGGTGGTGGAACAAGATGATCAAATGCTATCACAAGGGAATCTAGATTATGTATTCTTGTTTCACCAAGTTTTTCAAGAACCTCAATTACGTGATACCCTGTTAAATCGTGAAAAGCCACAATGTCAACTGCAACCTCTACAACATCTCTAGGCGAAACACTTCTTCCTGAGGCTCTTTCCAAAATTTTTTCTGTGAGAGTCTTACCCATTGACATGCACCAAATAAGCTGCAATTACACAAAAATAAAAACTTGATTGAAGCTAGTAAATTCAATGTTCATAATCTAAATCTTCTTTCAACTTTTTTAACTTTTTTCTCCCAATCCACACCAATTCTTTTCTTCAATCCTTTAACATTGTTTACATAATTTATCGCAGACAAAGCTGCTATAACTCCTGAAGCAGCAGCTATTACAGCTTGTTTATATGGAGTATTGCTTGCAAGATCACCTGCAGCAAAAAGACCTGCTGTCTTTGTTTCTCCTAGATTATTCACAATCACTTCTCCTCTCTCATTTAAGTCAACGAATGGCTTTAGAAAATCTATTCTTGTTTCAAACCCCATTTCAACAAATAAAGCATCTACAGAAAGCTCCACCTTCTCACCATCTCTATCAACAACTACCTTCTCCAGCTTTCTATCACCATGTATAGCAACAACTTTATACCCCTCGAATATTTTCACATTTGCAAATCTCTTTGCATGCTCTATACTTAAATCTTTTTGATAAGGCACAATATAGTAAACTTCTTTAGCTAGAGGAGCAAGCAATTCAATGTTCTCAACACCCTTTTCACCAAAGCTTACAAGAGCCACAGCCTTCCCCTTGTATAAAGGAGCATCACAAATAACACAATAGCTCAACCCTCTGCCAACAAATAGGTCCTCATTAGCTAGGCCAAGCTTTCTTGGAGCCTTTCCACAAGCTGCAACAATAGCTATAGACTCTATAACTAAACCCTTCTTTGTTTTAGCAATGAAGACATCACCTCTTTTCTCCAATAACATAACTTCATCTATAATGATTTCAGCACCAAAGCCTTGTGCTTGTTGCTGAATTTTTAATACAAGGCTTAAACCACTCGAAGATTCAAACCCAGGGTAATTCTCTATAACACTAGCATAGGATAGTTGACCACCTATGTCAGCAGCTACTACAACAACCTTAAGATTTTGTCTTGCAATATATAACGCTGCTGATAAACCAGCTACACCACCACCAATAACAAGAACATCACTTTTAATAACAGCTTCCCCACTCATTACTAGCCACCTTCTAATACAGCCTCTTCTTATTTCATTACATCATTATCTGAATTTAAAATATTTTTTACAATAAATTAATACTTGCCAACTTTATTTAAATTCTTATAACGATTTATATAAATGATGAAATATTTTTATGAGTGAATATATCACTACAATACAAGAGTTTCATTACTTTATATACAATAAACTTTATTCCCACAATAACTAAAGTTGATGTGGGTATAGAAATGGGTTACAATGAAGAGAAGATAAAGGAGGATATAGTTAATGTAATGAGAAATTTATATAGAAGAGGCTTAGTTTCTGCCTTATCTGGCAATGCAAGTATTAGAATTCAAGGATCAAACTATGTTTGGATTACTCCAAGTGGCATATTTAAAGGTGGTTTAAGAGTTGATGACTTGGTTAAAATTGATTTGAATGGAAATGTTATTGAAGGGTTTAGAAAGCCCTCAAGTGAGTGGAGATTTCATGTTGCAATATATAAAAGCAGACCTGATATCAATGCAGTAATCCATGCTCATAATCCAATAACTGTTGCTTATTCTATTGCAGGTTTAAGACTTGATGAGTCTTTGTTATCTGAAGTGCTATTGTTTATAAAAAGAATTGAGTACATACCATATATAGAACCTGGAACGGAGGCATTAGCAAAACTTGTAGGTGAAAAAGCTAGAACAGGCTGTAATGCAATGATTCTTGAAAAGCATGGTGTTATTGGTATGGGGAGAGATATTTATGAAGCTGAAATGATTGTTGAATCTCTGGAGGATCTAGCTTATGCTCAGTTACTGTCAAAGTTGATAAGGTTTCTTAGTAGAGAATAGGAGAGTTTACATGATTTTGTGTAATGCTTTATTAGGTGCTAACATGTTTTACAATACCTTCTCAAATACTTCATCATATTCAACTTCGCTTAGCCTAGGCCTTAAATACATAATGCTATCTGGAGGTAAATAGCTAAGTAGGTTATATGTCTTCAATCCTGTTTCGCCTAACTTTTTAACACTTTCCATTATTACTCCTTTTGCCTTTGCTACATCATTGTAGATTGCCACAGCTGTTGGCATAATAACAAGTATTTTGTTTATCTTATCCAATAGTTTAATATATGGTGTTGCAGCATCGTTAAAGGATTCCACTATAACAACATCCTTTCCACTTGAAACTCTTGATAGACATTGATCCAAGTTTTCTTCAACACTACTTGATTTAAGTAAGCCAATGAAACTTTCAATTGATACATCCTCAGCATTGACATTTACTGAAAATCTTTCTATAAGGTTTCTCAAATATGGGGAAAGGTTAGTAATGTTAGATTTAAATATGTAGTGTTTCGATTTTTCAGAAGAGCATTCACTGTATCTTGCTAAAACAATTTGCTTAAATTGGCTATCCAAATCCTCTAAATAGTTAGGCAATGCTCTATTCAATATATATTTCACTGGATCTGGAGGAGCCATCAGAATATCAACTGGGTTAATGATCTGGGGCTTTTCATTCAATTTCAAAATAGTTATATATTTCATAACATCCTCTCCTACAAGAACACCAGCATCAATACTATATTGAAAAGACTTGTACTGGCTCCACAAATTATGACCTGCAACAGGCTTAAACAAACCAATGCTATAACCCTTTTCCATAAGCCTCTTAGCCAAGCCTATCACAAACCATGTCTTTCCTGAATCATATGTTAAAAGCCCTGAAACAAGTACTATAACTGCTCTTGACATCAAAACCCTACCTAGCTGAAACTATTTTTGCATAAAATTTAAATGTTTAAAAACCTCTGTAATTCTCAGGGGTGCAAAATCTTGAGTATTACCGTCATCAAAAGAGATGGTTCGAAAGAGGAGTTTATACCGGAAAAAATAGTTGTTAGTTGCTTAAAAGCTGGAGCTACAGTAGAAGCAGCAAGAAAAATTGCAAAAATAGTTGAAGCAAGACTTCTAGAGCAAAACGTAAAGGAGGTTAGTGCCAGAGATTTAACAAAAATGATTCTAGAATTGCTGCGAAAAGAAAATGAAGAGTGGTATAGAAACTGGATAGTATTTGACAGAGCCATTAAGAGAAGAAAAACAGAAGAGGAGCTTGCAAAATAATCAATTTTTATCAAACTGTAATGCGATGAACCACTCCAAATATTTTTGATTTGGGGTGGTGAGCCAGCAATGTAATGTTTTGATGATGAAGAAGAGCCGATATGAGTTGTGATGAGATTATCCTCAGCTGATTAATTCGATGTAGTTTTGATGTGAAAATCATTTCAAAATGTTATGAAGTTATATAATGTGCTTGTATCTATTTGTAATAACTTACCTCATCAGAGAATGAGTGGAACTGATGTAGCTAAACCCATTGCTAGTACTATTGCCAGGAACTGATATGGTCCAAGACTAATTGCCAATCCTCCTAGTAACGATCCTATAACTGAACCAAGTTCTCTAAAGATGAAATATGTTGATGTTCCAAAACCAGACCGGGCTTCAATATAAATGTTATACAATGTGGAATCTAGAAGCATGAAAATTGTTGATGTTGTCAAAATGTACAAAACCAAGTAGGTAACATTAGACACTAGGTTAAAGCCCATTACTAGTACTGCTAAGCGTAATAGAAATAGTGAAAAGGCAAGGAACCTACTTGAAAAATCTGTATTTCTTAGTAAAAAGCTGATTAGTGCTGATGCAACAGCAGCTACTCCATACACTTTCCACATATCTGTCAATATTATTTTAGACTTCAATACTAATGGTATTACCGTGAAGATGTAATCACCTACTGCTACAGCTCCTGCTGTGGTTATCAACACCCTTATTGATGATATATTCTCCGCGCTGTTCCAAACCTTCATAAACACATCTAAAGCTGTTTTCGGCTTATCTAAATAGAGTAGAGATGATGATGCCTTGATGTAGTGGCCTATTCTATCCAGCATCTTATTTAGCTTGTAGAATCTTCTCTCAAAAGACATTATTAGTGATGGCATTAAAAATCCAGATATTGCAGCACCTAGTAGAACAGCATGGAAAAGGTTTACAATTAATGTTGCACCAAACATTGATGCCATGATAAGTGTAGCCCCTCTTACAATATTGTTTGCAACTCTATTATACAAGGTCATTTTATTCCAAAAATCGCTATCGAAACTTTCTAGTATAGTTACATTTATAGCTAGATTTAGTGAGGCAATTGCAACAGCATGCAGTATATAGATTAGAAATCCAATAACATAATTTATGCTATTAAAAAAATATGCTATGACCGAAACACATATCAATGTAATTACGCAAAGCAATTTGTTATGACCATCATCTGCTAAAGAGCCTAGAAACTTGTTAGCAATAATATAAACAATACTCCAAGCAGCACTTAGAACCCCCATGTAAACCCCACTAACATTATTCAGTGTATAAGCTATGAACACAAAAAGTAGAGGATCCAACGCAGATAAAATGCCATATACAAAAGTTGATATGAAGTACCACATCATTTTTAATAGCCCATATAGGTTATTCCACAATCAATAAATATAAAAAGACATTACACTCTTGAAACAATACAATATTGTGTTGCTTAACCCTAGATATCCTCTATATTCCTTCTTGCATAGAAGAACATGATTAACCTACCCACGAAAGACGCTATGAAAACAGCGTTCATTAGAAGTATGTTTAATGATGCAACTGTGGCGCCAAGCCTTGTCGCAATTCCTGCAAAAATATTTGTTAAAACTCCTAGCAAAGAGACCATGTATATCCTTTTCTCTCCACCTAAATAAATATTGTATATACCTGTTACCAAGTTAAATGCTGACCAGCTCGCACCAGAAAATATGTTTAGCAATATTTGACTCTCCATTGTTGATGAAACTAAAAACAATGCAGGCACGAGTGATATAGGGACTATGCTATAAACCATTGTATTTCTTCGTGAAATTCTATGCGAAATTTTTACCAAAATATAGTTTCCCACTGCATTAGCTAATGTACTAGCAATTGTGTTCAAGGAAATCCAATTTTCATTACCATTGAAAATCTTTATTATATAGAAATTCCATAGAGCACCCGGTATATTCACAAAAAATGTGAAAAGAGACATAAACAATATATAGCTTTTAATGGCTTTATGATTAAGCAATGCCTTGAATTCTTCAAATAGTGTGAACAAATCAATTGTTTTATTTTCTCTTCTGTTTAAGTCTCTCATTAAGAATAGGGCTGATGCAGATGCTATTGCTGTGGTAAAGGACGTTATGTACACCACTCTATACGCGTAAAACATTTCAATAGAGTTAAATAATGCTAGTGAAATAACAAGTGCTAGAACTGAGGATGTCAGGGTATAGAAGTTTACTCTGCCAAATACTTTAACAGATTCTTGAACAGGTATAATATCGCCAATTGTATCAACATATGCTAAACCCCCTACAGCACCTGAGAACTGAGCCACGGAAACAAACAAGTATATAATGTTCTTATTTATAGCATCTGAGAACCCTGTTAATGCCCAAAAAATGAGATTAACTGTTGCGCATGTTTTCCATATCAATACTCTTTGTGATCTATATCTATTTACAATAAAAGATCCCAACATATTTCCTAGGGATATCATTAGAAGATTTAGAAGAGTTAAATTACCCAATCTGTTAACATCAAAACCAAGAATTTTTATTGCATAAGCTTGGTAATATGTAATTGAAATTGTTGTTGAGAAACTGTATAGAATTGAGTGTATAACCCATATGTTGTAATACTTAATCCACTCTTTCTCCAACCCTAATAACCTTAACTAGTTACGTTGTTTTCCTAGTATGTGGCCTATGTCTTGATTTTAGCTTCTGGAATTAGATTTCTAATTTCCTTTTCCAATGTTTCTATAATCTTTCCAAGCTTTCGATAGTTAACGACTCTAAGTTCCACTATAAAAGTAGATGCATCACCACTAGATCCTGAATACATGATTTCAGGTTCCGTTGCCAGCTCCTCTTCAATGCTTTTAACAGCTTGAGCAATAGCGTTTTTTGCGTTATCAACATTATATGTTGTAGGTACCAATACCTGAACTCTTGTAACAAGGCCAAGTAATGTAAGTCTATTTGTTATAATGCTGTTCAATACTTTTACATATGGCACAAAAACTTTTTCTGATCTAGGTGTCTCACCCCAAAGACCAAGTGAATCAAAGTCTAAAACATGAATGTTCAGCCCCTCTATCTCTATCCAATCTCCTCTCCTCACAATGTTGCGATACCTTACATAAAGCTCTGCTCCTATATTTCTAAGCACATCATAAAACATGAAAACAACTGCTAATCCTATAACTAAAAGCAATACAGAAAAAACCTGTATCTCCGGAGCAATTATATTAGCAGCAATAATTGCTGCAACAAAATATAGAAGAAGCTTAAAAAGTTCAGAAATTCTCACAATATACTCTGCCTCAACAGTTTTTAAAAATAGCTGAAGTATTTTTGTCAAGAGCCTTGTAATTGCCCACACAACTATAATAACTATTGCTGCTGCAATTATTCTATAAACCAACGGTAGTAGTGATTCAATTATGCTGCTCATAACACATCTAACCATATTCCTTTAATCTTATTGTTTCTAAGTATCTTCTGGCATAAACCTCTTCATATTTTCTAAAAAGTTTTTCTACTTCTCTCACAGTTTTTTCAAGACTTTCAGCAACACCAATCAAAACTATGTAATCACCTGTACTAAGAATAGAGTTTTCAGATACTTTATTTCCAAAGCGATTGAAACAATACAAAGTTACGTCAGATCCATACTCCTTAACCTTTTCCAATATTTCACTAATTGGTATATTGAATAAAGCTCTTCGAAGAACTCTATATACAGCTATTTCCAATTTCGGCAAAGCCGAGAAAGGTGCTGAAACAACCCAAGTATCTGGATGTATAAGAGCGTGGATATTGCTATACAAAAACTCATCAGCATTTATTATGTAGGTTGCACCTTCACTTATAAAGATTTCTCTATTGTTAGAGTTGTGAAGTATAGTAACTATTATTGGGATTGAATATTGCTTAACAGCTTTTATAATAGATACATTCTTAGAGTCCTCATCCATAGCCAATATAGCTATGTCATATTCTCGCAGCTCTTGCATTGCTGCTAATTGCTCCACATTGTTAAATTGTTTGAATTCATATCCATAGTACTTGCTTAGAACCTCCACCTCTTCATCATCACTAACAACTGTTACCTTTGGTTTTGGTTTAAGCATGTAGACAACACTTAGAATAGGCCTCACATACTTTTTGCTTAAAGCTATAAACACCTTCATTTACAGCAAACCCTCTATCAACTTCTTACCAAGTTTTTCTTCAATAATCCTTTGTCTAATCGCTAAATTTATAATAGATTTTGCAAGAGACTTTATAAAGATATCCTCTACACCATTGAATAATTCAGGAATAGTATCTGCACATTCACTATGCTCTATCCTTACACTGGATTTATCTATAAATAAGGTGTTGAGTAAAGCCAAATGCTCATAGCTCCACAAAGTATATTCATCAAGATCAAAATATTTTCTCAAACCAATAACTAGTGAATATGATGGAAAATTAACATTGTTAATCCCCAGAACGTCTTTTAATATGGGAGCAACTACTCTATTGTATGATTTTTCAAAGTTGCTAGATGTGAATGGAATTGATAAAAACATTTTATATTTACCTAATTCTATATCTTCTATAGCATTTTTCACGAGAGATTTTTCAATGCATTTAGAATCTGCATTTACAAACACCAAAACCGGTTCATGTACTAAACTCACTGATCTTTTCATGGCATATCCTCTTATTAGAGGCGGATCTATATAAAATATGGGTATTTTCCAAATAACTCTACTAATAGAAACACCATAAAATATAAGATATTTTTCTGTAAAAATATCTTCTTTAAGTAAACTCTTCAACTTCTTAATGTGGCCAAGAGTAAGCCCAATCAAGGCTGCATGTCGAGTTTCATTTTTTAAGCTTCTCAGCATTAATACACACAAAGTAAGTTTTGTAAGAAAGGTTTTTGAATTTTCATAACAGTTTTGAAGTACCTCATCCTGGGTTGTATATGAGCTATATTGTAATTACGGAAAAGGATTTGGAGGCACTTGTCAAAGCTGTAAAACTTGGTGAAGAAATTAAGCCAAGTCAGCAAGCAAAAAGAGATGTTTTTAAAGAGTATGGTATAACAGGAACTTTTAAGGATAGAATATTGACTGCAATATACTATGATATTTGGAAAAGAGTGGGAATAATAGATAGAATAGCGTCTGAAATAACAAATGTTTCTAATGTAGCCATTTTGGATCCGTGGCTCAGAGCCTCATTAAGAGTTGCAATAGAGATTTTGGTTTTTGAAAGGTTTATTAAGGAAAGTAGATATAGAGATGCCAAGAATTTATTCATAACATATTTTAAAAGAAGAATAGCAAAAATGCTTTCAGACCATACGCATTCATATGTAGGGGCGTATTTCTGGGATATAATAGATAAAATAGCTTCATATAAATGGGAGCCGAGAAATGTTATGGAGAAGTGGGAGTATAAATACATGGTTTCACAAACAATAATCAATAAGTTATTGAATCTTGTAGGAAAGGAGGAAACCGTAAAAATTCTCAAAGAATTCAACAAGGTATATCCTATTAGCATTAGAGTAAATACTTTAAAGAGCTCAGTGGAAGAAGTTGTAGAGGAATTAAAAAAGAGTGGCATTGAACCACAAAGAAGTGAATATGTTTCAACTGTTCTCAAATTCAAAGGTCCTTATAACTTTGATAAGTCCAATCTATTCAAGGAGGGTAAGATAGTAATTCAAGAAGAGGCCTCAGCTCTAGCCTCAATAATTCTCAACCCAAAACCTGGTGAAGTAGTTGTTGATATGTGTGCAGCACCAGGGGGTAAGACACAACATATTGGCGAGTTAATGAAAAACAATGGCATTATATATGCTTTTGACATAGACGAGCTAAGAATAAAAAGAATGAAAGAGCTTTTAAAGAGAACAGGTATTGAAATTGTAAAGATTTTCAAGGAAGATGCTAGAAATGCGCCAAAAATACTTGGTGTTGAAGTTGCAGATAAAATCTTGCTTGATGCTCCATGCTCATCCAGTGGAACTATTATGAAGAATCCGGAGTTAAGATGGAGAATAACTGAAGAGAGAATAAATGAGCTAACAAAACTTCAAATGGAGCTTCTAGAAACAGCAATAAAACTTGCTAAAAAAGGTGGTAGAATACTATACACAACATGCTCCTTATTCAGAGAGGAGAACGAGGATATTATACAAAAGATTCTTAATAAGCATCATAACAAGGTAAGACTTGTACCATTAAATGGGCCCTTCGATCAAGGATTTCTTCCAGGTACCATGAGAGCTTGGCCACATAAACATAAAACCTATGGATTCTTTTACGCGCTTTTAGAGGTTTTTTGAGAATTAATTGAATTTGCATTTATTTTACTTACCCATGTTGTATTCTTTATGTATTAAAGACATCTCCTTAACAAAATTTATAAACGTATTTAACTTATTTAGCTATACAAAAATTATTTTGTCTAAGAGGAATGGTATCATGACCAAGTTCAGTAGATTGAGTATACCAAAGGATGAGGAAGATGTTAAGAGAATAGCTGATGAAATAATGAAAGAAGAGGCAGGAAATGAAGCTGTTGCAGAGGAGGCTCATGAGCATAGACATGCAGCTCCAAACTTAGATATGATTTCTCATGAATTAGCACATATTCAAGAGCTTCTCATTCACATTATTCAGAGTATTAGAGAATTAAGGGATTCTGTTGATGGATTAGCAGCTGTAGTTAGGAAAAGCTTAAGAACACTAAGCTTAATTCAATTCATTAACACTACTAATGATAATGAGCTACGTGCAAAGCTACTAGAGCAAGTGTTGAGGGATATTGGTATAGAAACAAGGAAATGAATAATGATTTAAATGTTTTCTTTTTGATATAGCCCACGATAAACAAACTTTGTTTCCTTGTCAAGTTTTATAAAAATTAGTTGTGCTATTTGAGCACCTTTTTCAATGTCTACACCGTTTGGATTGAAAACTGTTAAAAGACCTTCTCCTCTTCCCTCATATCCTGGATCCCAAACAGCAGTATATATTGTTGCACCGTTTCTTATTAATGTTGACCTAGGTATTGCAAGAGCTATTGCATTACTCGGTACTCTCACAATCTCCTTATATCTAATTCTATAGGCACCTGGTGCCAAATGATATACATTATTTTCTGTTTTTGCCTCCTCAACCTCAGCAAGCTTTCTTGAATTCACAGCTAAAACACCTTTACCTTTGAACACAAAAACCTTATCTAAATGTAGTTTAAGACCACTGCAGTCAACATCATCTATACTAAGACCAAATAATTCAATTATGGTTTCTGGTGATAAAACTACCATGCTGCATCACCAAATATAATTATTAAAACAACTATTTAAGTTGTGTCATTCAAAATATTTTGCAGTGCCATTTAGTGTACTGTTTTTGACAAATATCTTGGAGCATCAATTGGTCTATTCAAAATCACTCCAAGTTTGTATGCTATAAACTGAAGTGGTATAGCTAAAGCTATTGGTGCTAAGTGTCTTTGTGTATAGGGTATCAATACCTTTGTTGCACCACCAACCTCAGTTATTTTTGCATCAGATTCAAATCCTATAACAATTGTTGTAGATTCTTTCTCAATAGCCATTGACACAAGGTTATATGTTGATTCCAATGCCTGTTTCTCAACAGGCATTATGAATACAGAGAATATTCCTTTTTCAATAATTGTTTGTGGTCCGTGTTTGAACTCCCCTGCTTCCACACCCTCAGCATGAATATATGCTGCTTCCTTAAATTTCAATGCACCTTCTAAAGCCAGTGGATATGTTAAACCTCTTGATATTATGTAGCCACTTCTGCAGCTAGCTATCTTCTTAGCAGCTTCGTTTGCCTGTTCCTCAATTCTTGCCATATTCATGCTAAGCTCTTCACTAAACCTCCTCACATCCCTTAGTCTATTCCTGTATTCCTCCTCACTAATTCTTCCACCAACTCTTCCAGCTTTCAAAGCAATTAAGTATAGAAGAAGCAGTGTAGATGTAAATGTTTTTGTTGCTGGTATTGCGATTTCGGGTCCAGCACCTATTGGAAGATATAAGTTTGATAGGTTAGCTAGTCTAGAACCAATATAGTTTGTAAGTCCAAGAATTGTCGCACCTCTTAACTTAGCTTCAAAAACCGATGATAACACATCACTTGTTTCACCTGATTGTGATATAGCCACAACAACTGTTCCAGGACCAACATTATCAACATGATAAAGCGGAAACTCAGCAGCGCTTACAACAACTGATGTTACACCAGCTAATTCAGAAAAGTAGTATGAGCCTATATGTGCTGCGTGAAGACTTGTTCCATTAGCAATCATGAAAATTTTTTCAGCATCGATTACAAGTCTTGCTGCAAAAGACAAATACTTCTCTTGCACAGAATACAATGTTCTTAAAAGTGATTCAGGAACCTCATAAATTTCTCTCAACATATTATGTGGATAGCCATCCTTATCCACATATCTACTATCAATGTCCATGTTTTTAAAATCTTTAGTAACTCTACTCCCATCAACAGTCTCAACAACAATACCAGAATCGCTAACTAAAGCCATCTCCCCTTTTTCAAGCTTGAAATACTTATCGACAACACCATACATAGCACCTCGACCAGACGAAATTACTATATAATCGCTAGAAACACCTACATAAAGAGAAGGCCCATGAGAATATGCTACAAAGCATTTACACTTGGAATCTAAAGCCACCATGCTGTAGAATCCATCCAAACTTTTCACAACATTTCTAAATGAGGATAGAAGATCATAGTCTTTTCTAATGTTATCTTCAATCATATGAGCAACAATTTCGAAATCGCATCTAGAAATAACCTTATGCCCATTTATAATAACAGCATCCTTCAATGCTTCATAGTTTGCTATAGCCCCATCACCAACCACAGCTATTCTGTTAGTACAATCAGTATGGGGCTGAGTATTATCTATATGTGGCTTGCCATGAGTTGCATACCTTGTATGGCCTAGTACAATCCATGACGATATCTTATTTAGTCCATACTTCTCACTCACATAGTCTATTCTCTGAGCATCCTTATACACTGCAATACCATCAAATGGTATAGCTACACCACTTCCATTAAATCCTCTAAATTCAAGAAGCTTAAGACCCCTTAAAACTTGGTTAATAACATTGAGCTTTTTAGGAGACAAAATAGCATAGATTCCACCCATTTTCAACACCACTTAATGTTTTATTTATTTAGCATTTATAAATCTAATATATGGTTAAGTATTTGCCATCATATCTTATAATGCCCATTGATATAGCAAGTCTAAGAATGTTTATAACTTGTTCCTTATCCATGTTCTTTCTCTTTGTTATATACTTAAGAAAATCGGATACTTTTATAGATCCAAATTCATTAACAATTTCCTGAAGCTCATCATAAACAATGTATAGATCAGGTGGCAGCTTATATTCAATTAATTCACACATATTCATTTTTAAAAACAAGTAGCCCAATACACGATTACCTTCCATTTTAGAGATCTTGTATAGATTTGGCTTGACAATTCTAACGTTATAGAATATTTTATTGTCACCAACACTATTATATCTCCTAACAGAATTAACTAGACAAATACTACAAGCTTCGCCACTATCTATACACTTAGATAAAGTTTCAACTACTTTAATAATGCATGAGCTATTCGACGATATTGATGCACAAACATGTATTTCCACTTCATCATCTTTACACAAATTTTTCATTGCTTGTTCTATGTATGTATCATCAAAATATATGCATGGATTCCTTCCTCTAATATTCAACTCCTTAGAAAGCCATAGAGAAAAAACTATGTTAAAGTTACTGTAAGGGGATATGAACACAAGCTTTCCATGTGTTACTATATCAGATATCAAATGCTCTAATCTAATTAATTTCAAGATTCTAGAACCTAATAAAAATTAGAAAAAAGTTTATGTTTTTTATTTATTTTTGTTTGTTTTTAGCTGCATTCTGGGTAGTCGTCTGGTACTTTAGCTCTAAAATACTTTCCTGATGCTGGATCTTGGAAAAGCCCTATTTTAACACCTTTTCTACCTTTTGGTGAAAGACTCCAAACCTTTTTTGGCACTAGCTCTTTCTCACCACCTTCTGGCAACTTAACTTTAACAGGTTTTGTACATGCCAACACAACACACCAAAACAAAAAACAAACAAACAAACTTAAAAACATGACGTAAGGATACAAGCTAACAGGTTATAGATTTGAATCATATGTTAAGAACTGTTGTAATTTTATCGATACTGTGGGAAAGTAATTTTGTTGTGTATAAACATTTCTTTTTGTGATTGAAAACATGTGATGAAGTAAAAACCAATTAACTGTTTGTAGCTTTGTTGATTGAGTAATTAGAATTGGTTCAAGATCTATTGTATTAGTGGGCCCGCGGGGATTTGAACCCCGGACCTCCGCCTTGTAAGGGCGGCGTCCTAACCAGACTAGACGACGGGCCCTTTTATTTCTAAATAAACTTTTTGTTTGTGGTTGGGGTTATTAGCTTTTTCAAATATTTACTATGGTTGTGCTATAGCCGCTATGCTAGTATTCTCTCCAGGTGTGACCGCATTTAGTGCATTTATAAAATGTTGTTGGTGGTTCATCAGCTGCTCTTGTTTGCATTTGCCATGCATATACTTCTTCATTGCCACATTTTGGACATCTTACATGTCCTTTTACAAGTGTTGCTGTTGGAGGTGCTGAAACTTGAGATGAATCAACAACTGTTAGTTTCTCTTTCTCATTATGTAATATGGCTTTTGACATAACGATTCTATTTCCTAAATTGCTAGCTTCGTAACCACATTTTGGGCATCTATATACTCTCTTAACCTTGTCAAACACAAGTAGAGTTCCGCATTTTGGGCAAAACACTTTTTAATCACCTACACTTTTGAAGGCTATAGTATTTCTTTCTAAGACTAAAAAGCTTTATTTAGTAAAAGAATTCTTCATCACGTATATGCATTCCCAAATCAAAAACATTTTTAACTATTGGAGTAAGCATTTTTCCACTTTTTAAAAGCATTTCAATTTCCCTTAACTCAAACAAAGCTATGCCTATACCAATAGCCATATAGTCTTCAGAATCTAGAACTGCAACAGGTTTACCTTTTGAAACAGGGGGCAAGGCTTTTTCGAATGAGGCTAACAAAAGATCATTGCCATAAAGAAATGCTTTAACACCTTGAGTTTTAGCAACAATAGCACATCCAATACTGTTGGTAAAACTTTTCACAAAGTTGTAGAAATGTGGTGATGGCATAAATCTACCACCCCACAACCACCCAGCTAGTACACCTGAGCCAATAGTTTTTAGTTTGCTGAAAACCTTTGTTAAAGCAGTTTCGTGTATAGCAGGGTAGAGCATAATCTTTGTCCAACTCTTGAAAGAAGGAAACAACATTATGCGAAAGTTTTTGGAGATACTATTTGCAGCAGAATAATCAAAACAAAATGTGGTAAACTCTATCAAATCTTTTAGAACTTCATCAACTTTTTTGCTAGACTCCATAGAGTTTCTCAGCCATTTTCACAACATCTAAAAACTTTAGCACAACATCACCACTAATTTTCCTTTTATCAATTTTAGCATCCCATATAGCATCCCAAACCTCTATAACTTTGCTACTACCATTTAAATAATCACAGATGAGATCCACAGCCTCGTCAAGCATTTCAATATTCCATGCATCAACATCTTTATATTTATGGCTTATATTCTTAGACATTTCCTTAACAAACTCTACATAAAGATCATATACAACATCTACATCAACACTATCCTTGTCTATGAGACTTTCAATAGATTTCCTAATTTCTTTTAAATTCATCTTTAAATCACTATAGCTTCACAAAATCTTATTAACTAAGCGAAGAGTTTATATCTCTATGCAATATAACATGTTTTGGTGGTTTTATGAGCGTAGACTATGCAGAGCTTGGAGATTTAAAAGAGGGTAGTTACGTGGTTATAGATGGAGAGCCTTGTAGAGTAGTAGAAATTTCAAGAGCTAAGACAGGTAAGCATGGTAGTGCAAAGGTTCATTTGGTAGCGATAAGCATATTTACGGGTGCTAGAAAAACTCTTGTAGGCCCGGCTGATCAAAGAGTTGAAGTGCCAATAATAGATAAGAGAATTGGGCAAGTTGTAGCTGTTCTAGCTGATAAAGTACAGGTGATGGATACAGAAACGTTTGAAACTTTTGAAGTCGACATGCCAACAGATGAAGGAGTAAGATCTAAGATAGCTCCAGGAGTTGAGGTTGAGTATTGGAGTGCCATGGGAAGAAGATTTATAGTCAGGGTTAGGTAAATAGCGATAGGATTGTAAAATGAGCACAGTACTAGATTCTTTAAAAAAACTTGTGGTAGATTTTTTACGTGGAAAAGACCCTTATGAAGTTGCTGTTGAAAATTTTATTAAGGAACTTCAAAAAACTCTTCTAAGAGCAGATGTAAATGTTAAGCTTGTTCTGCAATTAACAAATTCTATTAGAGAACGAGCTTTAAAGGAAAAACCACCTCCACTTGTTTCTAGAAACGAATGGTTCATTAAAATAGTATATGATGAATTATCAAATCTATTTGGAGGAGATGTAAAACCACAGGTATTTCCACAAAAAACACCCTACATAATAATGCTTGTTGGAGTTCAAGGCTCAGGAAAAACAACAACAGCTGCTAAAATAGCGTATTTCTACAAAAGATATGGGTATAGACCATGTCTTGTATGTGCTGACACATATAGACCAGCTGCTTATGACCAGCTTAGTCAGTTGAGCAAGCAAATAGATGTTCCATTTTGCGGAGAACAAAAGTCAACAGATGCTGTGAATATTGCTAAGAAATGCACTGAGTGGTGTATAAATCAAAACTCCAACATTGTGATTATAGATACTGCTGGTAGACATGGTTATGGAGAAGAAGAAGCATTGTTAAAGGAGATGCAGGAAATAGCAAAATCTGTTAACCCTGATGAAATAATGATGATTCTAGATGCTTCAATGGGACAGAAAGCCTATGAACTCGCACTTAGATTTCATAGCGCAACCCCCATAGGCTCAATAACAATAACAAAACTTGATGGAACAGCAAAAGGTGGTGGAGCTTTATCAGCTGTTGCAGCAACAAAAGCAATAATAAAGTTTATTGGAGTAGGTGAAAAGATTCCAGAGATAGAGGTTTTTGAGCCTAGAAGATTCGTTGGTAGATTGCTGGGTCTCGGAGATATATCTACGTTAATAGAGAAGCTCAAGTCCATTGAGCATAGCGAGGAAGTTGAGAAAAGATTTGCAAAAGCCCTGTCAACAGGCAAAATCACCTTAGCTGATATATACCTTCAATTACAGACAATGAGAAAACTTGGCCCACTAGCAAAAATAGTTCAGCTAATACCTGGCCTCTCCATGATGCCAATAGATGATAAGCAAATGAAGATAACAGAAGAAAAAATGAGAAAGTGGTTAGCTATAATAGATTCCATGACTTATGAAGAGCTCAGAAACCCAAGTATTATTGATAAGAATAGAATGGTGAAAATAGCTATAGGATCTGGAACAACAATTGAAGATGTTAAGGAGCTGTTAAAATACTATGAGCTTGTAAATACAATGATAAAGAATATTAAAAGAAGAAAGACATTATTTAAGAAATTTGGAATTGATTTAGCGAAGATAAGTCAAGAACAATAAGGCATTAAATGGGGAAAAATGTGGAAAACATTATAGATACTGTAGCTAAGATACTGGAGAAGTATCCGCTATGCGATAGATGCTTAGGAAGGCTTTTTGCACATCTTGGTAAAGGTCTTGGAAACAATGAAAGAGGCAAAGCACTAAAAATAGCAGCGATACTAGATTTGCATAGAAGAGTTTTGAGTGGAGATTCAAAATCATTGGATATCTTAAGAAAGGTTGTGTTAAATAGTAAGCTAAATTTTAAAGATTTTTTCAAAGAACTGGGAATGGATTATCCACAGGCTTTTCCAAGTTGCTACATATGTGGAGATCAACTAGATAACATTATTATCACCTTTTCAGAAACTGTTGCAAAACTTGTGAAGGAGAAGAATGTTAGGAGTTTTCTTATAGGCGTTATCATTGCAGGTGATGTGCTTGAGAGAGAAAGTAATATTGTGAAAGAATACCACATACCCTATTGGGAAAGCATCAAAAGGGAAATTAAAAGAGAGATTGGAAAAAGAGTTCAAAGCCTGACAAATATTAAAGTTGATTTTGAGAATCCTCATGTTACATACATAATTGATTTGATTAACAATACTGTGAAAGAGGAGATTAGATCACTTTTCCTATATGGCAAATACAGAAAGCTTGGTAGATTAATATCGCAAAATGTATGGATTAGGAAAAGTGGAGAAAGGAGATATCATCTATCAGTTGAAGATGTTGTGAAACATTCTCTAAGCTATGTTAAGGCTTCTGATGTTGTTTTGCATATTGGTGGCAGAGAGGATGTTGATGTCAGAGTTCTTAGTGGAAGGCCTTTGGTGATAGAATATAAATCTCCTCAAAATAGCAATATTAATATAGAGTCTCTGAATAAAGTACTCAATTCTTTTACTCCATGGATACAATTTGAAATGGAGATGAAGGTTAGAAGAGAGTTTGTTTCAAGGCTGAAAGGTCCTGGTAGCCTAACTTATAAAATATATAGAGCTTTGATATATTCTCAACAAGAGGTCGAGCCAGAAAAATTGCATATGCTTGAGGAATTCTTTAACAATAGGATGATTGTGCAAAGAACTCCAACACGTATTCTTAGAAGGAAACCTGATAGACTTCGCAATAAAGTTGTGTATCAAGTAAAAACATTGTATATTTCGCCACATGTGTTTGCCGCGATAATAAAATGTGATGGTGGTTTATACGTAAAGGAGTTGATAACCGGAGATGGTGGCAGAACAACACCAAGTTTTTCAAGTTATCTAAATACTGAGTTGCAGTGTTTAATGCTCGATGTTATATATGTTCATGAATATATATAAGGGTATTCAAATAGTCTTAATGTAGTTGAAGATTTTTGCAGGTTGTTTAAACTATGGTTAAAGCACCACGAGGATTAAGGCATAGAACAAGAAAGTTAATGAGAAAAAGTATTAGGGAGAGGGGAGCAGTTCCTTCACTAAGTAAAATACTTATTGATTATAAAGTTGGTGACAAGGTTTACATAGATGTTGATCCGGCAATACATGGTGGAATGCCGCATAGAAGATACATTGGAAAAGTGGGTAAGGTAGTTGGGTTTAGAGGTAGAGCTTTAATAGTTGAGGTAGAGGTTGGGTCAAAGGTGAAGAAGCTTTTCTTGTTACCTGAACATGTAAGACCTGCATTTGATGTTAAAGAAAGAGTTAATGAATTGCTAAAGAAGCTTGCTGAAATTTCAAAGATAAGAAGAGAGCAAAGAGTGGCTTTGTTAAAGCTTTTGAAAAAGTAGTTTCTACATAATATAGATAAGAAGTCTTTATATGATGTTAGCTGGGGATTGGTTTATGTCATATGAAATTATAGAGTATCATGATATTCCCAATTCATTAGCTAAGAAAATTCTTGAAAAATATGTTGCAAATCTTAGAGGTGGGGTTTCTGAAATTGTTAAGGTAACACTTGAATACTTGGATAAAGTGGAGAAGTGTGATTATGAGAAAATAGATTATATGTATAATGAATTGAAAAAGCTTGGTTTTAAAGAAGTAACAATATCTATGATTCTCAACATTGTTCCTAAATCTATTGATGAACTTAGAACTCTTCTAGTTTTCGAGGAGAAAATTCCAGATGATGATGTACTGAAAACAATTATTGATATGATTTTAAATAATTGTAAAGAATAGCTATTTAATGTTTGATAAGCAGGCTTTGAATCTATGAAACCTCGATACAAAAGATTTCAAATAGTTCCTGATGAATTTGCCATTATCCTTGATTACATGCCAATGGGCAATCCATATGATAAGCATGCCCATCATAGAACAATGCCCATAGCCCAGGGTATTGGCACAAAGTATTTTTCTCTTGTTGAGATTGTGCCTGGCAGAAGTCAGGTTTTAGCAATTGGTGAGAGAGTTCCCATTTCCTCAGCACCTGATAGGCCAGGGCTGAGAGTATTTGAGAGGTTGTTGTATGAGGATTTAACTACCATTGCTAAGGAAAACTTAGGCAAGGTTATTACTAGAATTGTTGAGGAGAAGGAGAGGGTCTTTGTAGAATTTTTCAATGTTGCTGAACCAATAAATATAAGGTTGCATAGTCTAGAGCTATTGCCTGGCATAGGAAAAAAGACTTTGAGTATGATTTTAGAGGAGAGAAGAAAAAGCCTTTTCACAAATTTTGAAGATGTTAAAAAGAGATTGAAGATATCAGATCCTGTTAAACTTTTTGTTGATAGAATTATAACTGAATTGCAAAGAATTGAGAGGTATTATCTGTTTGTCGAGCCCTACCCTCCATCACCAGAATACAAGTTTCTCAACTATTTAGAATTGCTATATAGAAGAATTGGATATAGTGAGCCATGGTAAAAAATATTAAAGATTTTGTGTCTAGACATGATTTTATAGAATGGCTAAAAAAAGTCTTATCTGAGAAAGGAGTAAAAATAAAAAAGAGACTAAGTCAAACATTCTTAATCGATTTAAACGAGCTTAAATACATTGCTACAACAATTAAAAATGAAGCAGTAAATACCCCATGTATTATAGAAATTGGTGCTGGTATAGGAAATTTATCGATATTCTTAGCACTTGAGAATAGTGACAAGGTTGTTGTTTCTATAGAAATAGATAAGCAATTTACTGATTTTTTGAAGGAATTGCAAGACGATTTTCCAAACATTGACTTTATCATAGGAGATGCTAAACTTATCTTGAATAGTATAAGAGACTGTAATGCTGTTGTAGGCAATTTGCCTTACCATATAACATCACAACTTCTGGTAACAATTGCTAAAGGAAATGCGGATATAGCCTTGGTAACTGTACAAAAAGAAGTTGCTGAAAGAATTATTTCCAAACCTGGTAGCAGAAACTATGGAAAATTAACTGTGTTTTTGCAGCATCTGTTCCATGTTAAGTACCTTAAAACAATATCTCTAAACAAGTTTTATCCAAAACCAGAGGTTCACTCTGCAGTAGTTATTCTCAAACGCAAGCGTGTTTATGATGACTTTTCAAAGCTTTTTGAAAATGTAGTCAAATGCTTATTTTCCTTTAGAAGAAAGGTTATTAGTAAAGCACTAACTAAATGTCTGGATGGAAATGTTGTTGAATATTTTAATGGGTTAAAAGAGGTATGGGGAAAGAGAGTTTATCAGTTATCGGTAGAGGAATTGGAGAAGATAGTTTATACACTTGCAAAGCAAAAGAGCTAGGCATTGTAGTGATTAACAACATAAAAATAGCTTTGAATGAAGAAGTTTATGAGCCTTCTGATGATACATACATTCTTACTGATACAGCTAAAGAGGTTTTATCTAGACTAGAAAACAAGGATATTATTGTTATTGAAATAGGGTCAGGCACAAGCTACATAATAATTAGCCTAGTTAAAACAATTTTAACCAAGTTTAACAACGTTTATGCAATAGCCACAGATATTTCACCTTGTGCAATGAAAAGTTCTTGGAGCTCTGCTAAACTCAACAACTTAGATATGTATTTAGATATTGTTCAGTGTGATTCCTTAACATGCTTTCGTGATTCAATAGCAAACATGGTGGTGTTTAACCCTCCTTATCTACCTGTGGAAGACTCTGGTTCATGGATTTCAAAGGCATGGAGTGGTGGAGCTAATGGCTTTTCAATTTGGAGTAAATTCTTTAAGGATTCTATAAATAAGTGTAAATCCAAGTGCTCAATACTATTTGTTTTGTCGAGTCTGCAGAACATGGAGAAAATTTTTTATGTTATGGAAAGTAAATGTTTGTCTATAGATGTTCACATGTGTAAAAATTTCTTTTTTGAAACAATATGCTCAGTTGAATGCATGGTGAGTATTTAAGATGCTTAAGGTTGTTGTTGTAGGAATTGAGGGGGAGGCCAATCTAGGATTTATTGTAAGACTTTGCAAGAATTTTGATGTTGATGAGCTTGCTGTTGTATCTCCTCAAATCAATGTGTTTTCTGATGAGGTCAAGAGATTTGCAGCAAATGGTGTTGATTATCTTTTTAGTGGTAAAGTCAGGATTTATCAAAGTATTGAAGATAGTTTAAAAGATGTTGGCATATCTGCTTGTACATCAGCTGTTATAGATACTAGAAGTGGTGATGTGCTTAGAAAAGCCATTGAGTTACAAGACTTTGTTAAAATAGCACAGTCTTATACAAGCATTGCCGTGGTTTTTGGAAGAGAAAGCGTTGGTTTAACAAGAGAAGAAATTTCGAAGTGCAATCTTCTTGTGCATATTGCTTCAAATCCTGAATATCCTGTGTTAAATCTTAGCCATGCTGTTGCAATTGTTCTTTATGAACTCTACAAAACTATTAAGAAAGCTTCACTTGTAGAAAAAATTGATAAAGCTGATGAAGATAGCTTGAAAATAGCTGAAAAATATATAGATGCCTTGGCAAAAGCTGTTGCAAGTGATGATAGACAATATGAAATGTTTTCATTAACATTCAAGAGACTACTGAGAAAAGCCCCATTATCAAAAGCTGAGATAGGTTTTCTAGTAACATTTATAAGGAGGTTGGCAAACAAAATACTGAGGCAGAGCTAAAGAGGTTTTTAAAATGCCTCAAAAACCAGCTAGATGCTACACTAATCAAAAAAAGCCTCCATATACTAGAAAAGAATATATCCATGGCGTTCCACCTCCAAAAATAACAAAGTTTGTAATGGGAAATACAAAGCTTGATGCTGAAGTAGTAGTAGTTTTGAAAGCTATTGAAAAAGGAATTGTGAGACACAATGCCTTAGAGGCTGCAAGAGTTATTTCACACAAATTCTTAAGTACCGAAATTGGCGAACAAAACTTTATGTTGGTAATCAGGAAGTATCCTCATCAGGTTTTGAGAGAACATAAAATGATGGCGTTTGCAGGTGCTGATAGACTTCAAGAAGGTATGAGAAGAGCATTTGGAAAACCTGTTGGTGTTGGAGCTGTTGTAGAGCCATTAGATGAGGTAATAGAGGTTAGGGGTATGGTGCAGCACGTAGAGATTTTAAAAGAGGCATTGAGAAGAGCAGCATCGAAACTTCCAATTAAATGTACTATAGAAGTAAGAAAGTTGAAGTAGCAATACTATGAGTTTTTGTAATGACTATGATTTTGAATTAGATAGTATTGCTAAATTCATTGAAGATAGAAAAGCTAGGAAAATTGTTTTACAGTTGCCAGAGGGGTTGCAAACATGTGTTTCTCTAATTATTGATTTTTTGAGAAAGAAGTTTGGTAATGAAATAGAGATTTACCTATCTCAAAACCCTTCATATGGTTCTTGCCTAGTTGATGACTATAGTGCAGCAGAACTTAGTGCTGAAGCAATAATTCATGTGGGCCATCTAGAATATCCGCTATATAAACCAAAAACACCAACGCTTTTTGTTAGAGGAGGCTATAGAAAAATTGATGTAGAAAGAATTAAGATGTTACTAAATGAGATATGTAGAGAAAGCTTTAAACCAATATGCATTACCACAACAGCTCAACATTCAATGGAAATACATAATATTGTTAAAAATATGCAAAATTGTAGATTTGAATTCAAAGGAATAATTCTTGGTTGTTTACTGCCTGAAACAAGTGATTGTGGTATTGATGTTGTTATAGCTGGTGGAAGGTTTCATTGCATAGCACAGGCATTGGGAAACTACGCCAGATATGGCTATTTAAAAACAATTTGTATAGATCCATACATAAACAGTATTTGGAATCCTAAGAAAGATGTTGAGAAGATTCTTCGTGTTAGACTATGGAAAGTTAGAGAAGCCTTTGACGCTAAAAACTGGCTTATTATAGATGGCTTCTATGGGCAGCATAGACAACAATTAATAAACTTTTTGACGAATGCATTGAAGGAGCATGGAAAACAATATTTGGTTGTTAAAGCATTGAAAGTTGATAGAAGTCTTCTAGATAATATAAATGCAGAGAAAAAGTTTGATGCAATAGTAGTTGTTTCTTGTCCCTATATAGCATTTGATTTAACAGATTATGAAAAACCTGTTTTAACTGTTGGAGAAGCTCTAATGGCTATTAACAAAGATCTCAATAGATACATGTATCCATGGTAGTAAAGAAATGATTATAAAGAATAAGAAAGAGCTTGAGGTATTATTGAGCAACGTACCCAGGTTTCCAAAGCCAAAACAATTTCTAGAACAATATGTGTGTGATAGTAGAATTGCTAGTGAGGTTATGTGGCATGCTTATATTTCTGGTGATATAAAGGATAAGATTGTTGCAGATTTTGGTTGTGGAACAGGTTTATTTGCATATGCTGCATATCTTCTAGGCTCTAGAGAGGTAATGTGTATTGATATTGATTGTGAAGCGCTTTCTACTGCAAAATCTTTTTTAGATAGTAAAAATGCTTTTAACATCAATTACCTGTGTTCAGATGTTGAATTGTTGAATCTTAGAGGTGTGGATACAGTTGTTATGAATCCACCATTTGGTGTTTATAAACGTGGAATTGATATGGTATTTCTAGAAAGCGCCTTGAAAATAAAACCAGCAGCAATATACACAATACATAAATACTCTCACAAGTTACTTAATATTGTTGAGAATAAACTCAAGCTATATGGAGATGCATTTAAGATGCTACCACTGTTTTTAGATATGATGATAATTCATGCAACATATGTGCATCACAGAAGAAACGTTTACAGATTTCCTATTGTAGCTTTAAAAATTGTGAGGGTGTAACGGGAATGAGTAAAGACAACAAAAAGATTGTGGTGCCAGGAGAATTTTTATGTACAGAGGAAGAGTTCATACCATACACAAATACATATGTAGAAGATGGTGTGGTTAGAGCAACTGTTATAGGAAAACCCATATTTGATTTCATCAACAGAAGGGTTTATGTAAAGCCGGTAAAAGATGTTAAAATGCCTAAGAATGGGGATGTTGTGATAGGTGTTGTGAAGCAAATGAGAGATGAAATTGCTGTGATCAAGCTCTTGGGGTATGATATAAACAAGGTGTTTAAGCATGAGTTTAAGGGGGTGTTGCATGTTTCACAAGCATCTAATTCAAGAATTCAAAGTCTTTACGAAGCTGTTAGACTAGGTGATGTTGTAAGGGTTAAGATTCTCAATAGCTATATACCATATCTAGTTACAATGAAGGATACAAAGCTAGGTGTTATAGCTGCTTACTGCTCTAAATGCGGAGCTCCGTTAATAAAGGAAAAAGACAAGGAGGTTTTGAAATGTAGTAACTGTGGAAATATTGAAACAAGAAAAATAGTTCCGGACTATGCATTTGCGAGCAGAAGGTGATTTCATGAGCAAAGTGTTTATAGAAAGAACGTTTTCATATACATGCACATCGAGAAACCTATGTATAGAACTTCTTGAAAAAATAGATGAGGATCTTTCCCTGGATGTAGAATTGTTTGCGGAATTTAAACATAATAAGCTGATTTTTAGAGTGATTGGCTTTGAGCCTGCTGTTGAATCTGCTATGAAGAGGATTAGAGATTATATAAACCAGTTTCTAATGCTGAAAACACTTAATCCAAAGAATGGAATATCAGCTGAGCAATTAGCTAAAGTAATTCGTAAAACAATACCACTAGATGTTTTAGCTGAGGTTCTTAAAAGACAAGGAATAGCAAATGTAACATTAAGAGGTGCTATGATTTATGCTGATACTGATTTAGAAACAATACAAATGTATGCTCAGCGTATAGCAAAAGCAATGGAAAAAGTATCTAATATGAGATATTCACATAATCTAAAGAAACTCATAATCACAGCAATAACCCTTTACAATGTTGATGTTCATGAGATTTTAGATGTGCTTTCAGAAAACAATGTCATTAGTGATGAAATGGAGCTTAAAGTTCCATGGCAAGAAGCGTTAAACTATATCGAGGAAAAGGTTTTGATAACTCAATAAAAATTTAAGCTTTGATTAGGTATTAAAGCCTTGTCTAAGATATTACAATAATATTTAAGGTGATTTACTTGTCAATTCGACTTGAGCTGAAAAAACTTACAGAGAGAGAGCTAAGAATAGTTATTTATGATGAGGATAAGCACTCACTACCAAATTTAATAGCAAAATTAGCAATAAAAAAGCCTGGCGTAGTTTATGCAGCATATATTCTCGAACACCCAATAACATCATATCCAGAAATTGTCATATTAACTGATGGAAGCAGAAATCCACTAGACGTTTTTGAGGAAGTTGTAAATGAAGCACAAAAACTTGTTGAGGAATTTTCACAAAAATTTGAGGAGGCATTAAGAAATGCATTTAAAGAAAGAAAGTAGAATTCTAATAGTTGATGTTTTAAATGATAAGGTAATAGGTGTTGTCCTGAGGGGGCTAGCAGGTATTGAAGAAACAATAATTCTTAGCGATTGTGAAGCACTAAAAAATTTTTGCATAGCAAACAGGGTATTGCAGGTGAAATAAACTACATAATTGATTTAACAAGTAAATGCGTTGACATAAAACTTTCTGGTATGAAAATAATAAGTATTGATGATGTTGAGAATAGTCAACTGAGGGAAGTCATAATTGACGTTGTTAATGCTATAAACCTAATTAAAATAAAGTTTTTAAGAATTAAAAACAGTGATTATTTGTGGAGATGATTAGGGTTTTAAGATCTGATTATTGATGAAAAACCCACGCTATGATCCAGTATCTCTCTTCTTATTAAGCATCTCTAAAACAATCTCTCTAGTAATTTGAGGATCGGCTTTTCCACCTGTCTTCTTCATAACTAATCCTATTAAGTAGTTTATTGCCTTTGGATTCTCAATTGCGTCCTGAACAGCCTTTGGATTCTCATCGAATACTTCAGCAACCACCTCTTGTATATAGTTTTTATCTACTATTCTTATATATCCATGCACCTTAATATATTCCTCAACATCTATACCATCCCTCACAACATGTGGCAGTATTTCCTTAACCATTTTTACCGATAATACCCCATCATCCCATAGCTTTAGAATCTTCACAACATGTTCTGGTTTTACCTTTAGTTTTCTATAATCTATGTTGTATTCATTTATCCATCTCAGAAAATCTGTTATTAGTAAATCAGCAAGCTTCTTATAATTACCATAAATCTTTGCAGCTTCTTCAAAAAAGTCAGCAAGCCATTTGTTTAACACTAGAACGGTTGCTCTATACTCATCTAAACCATATTGCTTCAAAAACCTTCTTATTCTTTCATCTGGTAGCTCTGGAAGAGAACTTATAATTTTCTCTATGAATTCTTTGCTTATTTTTAGTGGGGGTAGATCGGGGTCTGGAAAATATCTATAGTCTTCTTCAAATTCTTTAGATCTTAAAGATATTGTTATGCCTTTATCTGCATCCCAATGTCTTGTTTCCCTTTCTATTTTACCACCTTGTAGAATTATTCTTTTCTGTCTAATTATTTCATAGTTTAACGCCTTTTCAACATCTTTTATTGATCCTATATTCTTAACCTCAACTCTGCCAAATCCCTCAAAAGAAATATTTGCATCAACTCTAAAGGCACCTTCTAGTCCAGGATCTGTAACACCTAGATACTCTAGTATTGCCATGAGTTTTTCCAGAAATGCCCTAGCCTCTTTAGGGCTTTCAATATCAGGTTCTGTAACAATTTCGAGTAAAGCCACACCAGATCTATTATAGTCTATCAGGCTATAGGGGCTTTTTTCAATACTCCCAATATACACTATCCTACCCGGATCCTCCTCAACATTTATTCTTCTAATTCTCACGATTTTTGATTTGCCATCAACAGATATTTTAACATAGCCGTTTTTAGCTATAGACTCAAAACCAGGTCCTATATACTGTGATATCTGATAATTCTTTGGAAGGTCAGGATAGAAATAATGTTTACGTACAAACATTATTTTATCGCTTATCTCACAGTTAAGTGCTTTGGCAACAGCTATGGCATATTCAATAGCCTTTCTATTTACCACAGGTAATGTCCCGGGAAGCCCTAAACAAACAGGGCAGACATGAGTATTTGGCTTACCTCCTCTGTAATCAGCTGATGTTGCACAAAAAAGCTTTGTTTTTAACTTTGTTAATTGCACATGAATTTCGAGACCTATTATTGTTTTCAAATTCAAGTCACTACTCATGTGAATTTCACCCCCCTATACAGAGGCGATAATGTCTTTGAAACCAGTTCTATCCTCTAGTTGCTTAGCTATGTATAATAGTATGGGCTCAGAAAACTGTTTAGCTATTGCTTGAAGACCTATTGGAAGACCATTGTAAAAATCAATTGGAATACTAATAGCTGGAGAACCGATTAAGTTAGCTACAACAGTGTTTACATCTGCCAAGTAAATCCTTATTGGATCTTCAAAAAATTCTCCAAGTTTTGGTGGTAAGATAGGCATTGTAGGACTTACAACAACATCAAATGATTTGAATATTTGATCGAACTTCTCTTTGAGCAATCTTCTAAACTTGAGAGCTCTAATATAGTACATGTCTCTATAGCCAGCACTCAATATGTATGCACCAACAGCTATTCTTTTCTTAACCTCGTATCCGAAGCCTCTTGTCCTAACCTCAGCAAATGCCTCATCCCAGCTTTTATTATCCAAATTAATTTTAATGCCATATCTAACACCATCAAATCTAGCAAGATTTGAGCTTGCTTCAGCCATTGCAATTATGTAATACGATGCAATAATTTGTCTAGGGAATGGCAATGAGATATCGCTACACTTATGATGAGAACACAAGACATCTACAGCTTTTAGAGCAGCTTTTCTAACAGGTTCTTCAGAACCATCGAAAAATTCTTTGATAATGCCTATTCTAAGCTTAGGCTCTTTATAGTAGAGTTTATAAAGTTCATCAACATAATCAACTCCTTGCTTTATTGGTACGGAAGTTGAGTCACGAGGATCATAACCTGCAATAACATTTAGAAGCATTGCTAAATCTGTTACATTTCTGGCCATGGGACCTATTTGATCCATGCTACTAGCATAAGCTATCAAACCATATCTACTAACAAGACCATAAGTTGGCTTTAACCCATAGACTCCACAAAATGAAGCTGGATTTCTTATTGATCCACCAGTATCTGAGCCTAGTGCAAGAGGAGCTTCACCAGAAGCTATGGCAGTAGCACTACCTCCAGATGATCCTCCAGGAACTTTCGTTAAATCCCACGGATTTTTCGTTGGATAAAAAGCACTTGTCTCGGTTGTTGAACCCATTGCAAATTCATCCATATTTGTTTTGCCTATTATTACACCTCCTTCATTCATTATCTTTTCGATAACAGTTGCATTATATGGTGGAACATAGTTTTCAAGCATTTTCGAAGCACATGTTGTTCTAATACCTTTTGTTGAAATGTTATCCTTAATGGCTATAGGTACACCAAAAAGTTTTAACCTATCAATTCTATGTTTATTGCTCTTAATCAAATTATCAACATAGTTATACACAGTTTCAATTGGAGTAATAGTAATAAATGACTTTATCTTATCCTCAACTTTTTTTATGACTTCATAAACAGAATCAATATATTCAAAAACTTTTGATGGATCAGATCTAAACTCATGAACAAGTTTATAAACAGGTATATTAACGGGTTTGCCCAATTTCATGCACCAACAGTTTTAGGAGCCTTAACATAGTCTTTCTCTAATATGGCATTGTCTTTAAGAAACTCATGATTTTCATCAATTTTGTCTAACACTTCATCATCTCTCAAAGGCAATTCTATCTCCACTACATGATATAGAGGCTCAATATTGTCAAGACCTTCAACCTTCATTATCTCATTAAATAACTCCATAACCTTTCTAACTTCTTTCTCAATCTTCTCTCTTTCCTCTTCAGTAAATCGTATAAGAGTTAATTTCTCTAAATGCTTTACAATATCTACACTAACTTTATCTACGGCAGTCACTAATCAGCACCTCCAATAATAATTATAGCTTGCTGTTGTATAGCCTAAAAATCTACTTTAAAGACTTTATAAGGATAGGTGAAGATCTTACGAAACCTGAAGAAGTTATAGAGTTATTTCAAGGTTTTTTAGAGAGAAACGAAGTAGTTTTTATGGCTATTGAAGAAGCAAATACCTTGGGCTATAACATGATACATTTTCTAGTCGATTTGGATGTAGATGATATTAAATGTTTCATTTCATTTCAATATATTTCAGCAAACAATGAGTTAATTCCAATTGCTTTTATAATGGAGTTTAATGAAAACATCTCTAAAGAGCTTAGGATTAATTCTATAGCAAATATGTTAAATGATGTAGGGGGATATATTTTTGGTCTTCAATCGAGAACTGGCATATTAGTTCCTCTATTAGGAATCAGGGACATTAAGAATGTTTTGGAGAATTTTTTGCCTATGTTCATATCAAAAATCTTTAAAAAGAATGCAAAAATATCTATAAACAGATATGAACTAGACTATGTTTCTGTATAGACATAAGCTATAGCTTACGATATTAGTGTTTTAACCCATATAAACTTATAATTTTCATGCACAGCAAATAACAATGGTGAAGCTGGGAATGGTTAATGTTTTATTTCTAAGTGCGAATGATATTGAAAAAGTTATTGATATGAAGAAAGTCATAGAATTAGTTGAAATAGCTTTTAGAGAAAAGGGATTGAAAAAAGTTCAAATGCCTCCTAAATCCTATCTATTCTTTAAAAAATACAATGGAGACTTACGAACAATGCCAGCATATCTAGAGACTTTAGATGTTGCAGCTGTTAAGATAGTTAATTCTCATCCCATGAACCCGCAAATACATGGACTACCTACTGTAATGGCTGTTATTCTATTAGTAGATCCCTCATCTGGAAAACCACTTTCTATCATGGATGGAACAGTGATAACAAGGTATAGAACAGGTGCTGCAGCAGCTATAGCAACAAAGTATTTATGGGGATTGAAAGAGGCATCAGTTGGTCTTATAGGAGCTGGAATGGTATCATCATATTCTGTTGAAGGTTTGAGGTATGTAGTTAGTATAAGCTCTGTAAAGATTTATGATATTGTTAATGAAAAGGCAAAGAATCTTGCACAAAGTTTGAGAGAAGGATTAGGTTTAGATGCAAAAGCTGTTGAGTCTCCTCATGAAGCTGTTAAAGAAGCTAATGTCATTGTCACAGCAACTCCATCTAGAAGTCCCATAGTTAAAAATGAATGGATTGAAGAAGGTGTTCATATAAATGCTATGGGTGCTGATGCTCCAGGTAAACAAGAGCTAGATCCACGAATCTTGAAAAGAGCAAAAATTGTTGTTGACGACTATGAGCAGGCTATACATAGTGGGGAAATTAATGTTCCAATATCTATGGGTATTTTAGAACCAAGTGAAATATATGCTGAATTGGGGGAGATAGTAGCTGGATTGAAGAAGGGTAGGGAATCTGAGAAGGAAATTACAGTATTTACATCAACAGGTTTAGCGATACAAGATGCTATAACAGCTTGGTATGTGTATAGTGAGGCTGTTAAAAAAGGTATTGGAATAACTTTGAAATTCTTTTAATCAGTTAAAGGAATTTCTATCATCTCTTCATTAGGGGTGGAGTTTCATCACCTAGCCAAGAATTCAATCAAAAAACTTTTGCAAAGTTACTTGCTTTGATATGGAATTCTTTATGTGAGGATCATCAGTAGCTATTCCATCAACACCAAAACCAATAACTTTAAGTGCTGTTGAAACATCGTTGATAGTCCATGTGTAAACCTTTAGATTCTTTGAATGTATTTCTTTAACTATTCGAGGAGTAATTGTGTTAAATCGTGGTAATATGGCAAACGCCTTGCTTTTTAATGCAATGTCTATTGGCATCGAATGTGAATATGTTAATAGCCCAATCTCTAATTTGCTATCCAGGCTTTTTATCTTCCTTAAAATATTGTAGTTAAATGATATTACCAGGCAATTATCTTTAATGTTGTATTTGCTAATTAATGATACAACAGCTTCCTCAAGTCCCTCATCCTTTATCTCGATAAACATCAAAATCTTGTTTCCAAATTCCTGTAAAACCTCTTCAAATGTAGGTATATTCTCTTCTCCAAAAACCTTAATCCTTTTCAGCTCCTCCAATGTAAGCTCAGAAACCTTTTTATTTATATTCGCAACTCTCTTCAAATCCTCATCATGAACAACCACGGGTATGTTGTCAAAAGTTCTTCGTATATCAAACTCAATTGCATCTGCATGCATCTCCAAAGCTTTTCTAAAAGATTTTAATGTGTTTTCAGGTGCGTAGGCTGATGCACCTCTATGTGCAATGATCAAAAACTTATCCTTCCAGTTTATTCCACATCACCTCTTCATAACACTTCTAGAAGCTATTTCCTGATATATGGCATAAATGTCCGATTTTGATGGATCGGCATTTACAGATGTTAAGTCATTATACATTTTTCTGGCCAGGGTTTCTACATCTATTCCTGGTTCAACACATATTTGAGAATCCTTATAGTGGCGCATAATAGTTATTAGCACAAGTGAAAAAGCTGCAATATCGTTGCTAGTTAATTTTGATTCATTTAGCTTTCTCTTTATTGAATCCATTAATTGTGTGAAGTAAGGATCTTCATTTATCTCTTTCGAATTTTCTAAATCCATTAAAATGATTCTTGTAATGCTTTCTGCAATAACATTCAATGGTGGAAGCATTTCAGTATTACTTAAGCATATAACTCTAGGCTTCTTCTGAACCTCAGTAAATGTTTGTTGCGAAGCAAGAGAAGCTAGAGAAATAGACTCTTTCAGCATGTTTAATAACTTAATTAGATCAGTAATTTTCTGATAATCTATCAAGCATCTTCTTGAAACTGTTGCAACATCGAAGCCCAACTTAGATGGAGTTAAACTTACAAGTTTCTCCAAAAACTCAACCTCATTTTTATCTGCCTTAAGCAAAAAATGTGCTATTTTTCTTTGCAATGAAACAACATCGCTATAGCTTATACCATGTTTTTTAGTAATATTAATACCATGCAAAGCCACTGCAATAGCTAGTGTGGCATATGGTTTTGTAAGAAAGTCTACTTTGCTTATCACATCACTGCCTAGAATTCCTTGAAGTCTATAACATTTATGCAACTTAAGTACAATGTCCATAAGGTCATTATAGCTAATTAAACTCATCACATATCACTAAAACACTTCTAGCAATATGTTTGAGGAAAAGACTAAAAAATTTATAACAACAAGTTTATGTCAATAAAACATAACGAGTTCCTCCACACATATATTCCTACTTCTCAACAACAATTAGTGTTGTTGTGGCTTTGATGTGTGGCAATCTCCTAATTTTTGATATAACAGCATTTCTTAGCTTATCAAAATTCTCAGCCTCGATAATAGCTACAACATCATATATTCCATAGACTATATGAACTTCTTTAACCTCTGGAATTTGTGATAATAGTTTCACAACCTCTTCTTCCATACCAACATCAGTATTTAATAAAACTATTGCCTTTGCCACCCTAAACCCCCAAGTTAAATTTGGAATTATTTAGCCTATATATTATTATGAAACCTACTCTCCAATAACAACAACTATAATATTTCTAGAGCTTCTAGGCCCATCCATTTCAACTAAGAATATGTTTTGCCATGTACCTCTAACAAGTTCGCCATTAACAACTGGAAAAACTCTATCAGCTCCTATAACAGATGAGCCTATATGAGCATGAGCATTAGAATCTATGATATTATGTCTCCATTCTCTTTCAGGCTTTACAAGCTCTTTTACAAATGTTATGATGTCACTCATAAGCCCATGCTCTTTCTCGTTGGCAACAATAGCTGCTGTAGCATGAGGTGCAAAAACAAGGCAAATACCATTCTTAATGCCACTTTTTCTAACTATTTTCTCAACATTATCTGTTATATCTATTAATTCAAATTGTTTGGTTGTTGAAATTCTTATCGACTCATAGTAAACTCTACACATTTTCTATACACCAATACACATCAAGAATAAAAATAGGTAAAAAACTATTTTTGATTTTATATGGTGATTGCTATTGTTGTTTTGGAAGAGGCTTCAGCATCTTATATACAAAGTCTTTAATACCTGTTCTGCTTAACAATCTCTCTAATCTATAAAGCTGTTCATGTGCAACATCAATTGCTTTAGCTATTTGAGCTATTGGAATGCCATTGGCTCTAGCATAGAGAAGGTATATTAAAGTTCTTACACTATGAGGATGTCTGAGGGAAGAAGCTATAGCAGAGTCGAATACAAGCCAGTCAAGTAGGTCAAGATTTGCTTTAGCCCATTCACTTACCTCTGGCGATAACTCAACTTGATGCTCAAGCCTCTTTCTAAAAACAACCTTGTTGTCTGTTATCATCAGCTTTCTCTTTTTTCTTCTTCTCTTTTCTATCATTATATCCGACATGTTTAACACCTTCAACTCTTATTTTAAGAAAAAGGCAATCCAAGTTAATAAATTTTATTGTTTCTAGTTCTATAAACCAAATTTTAGAATCGCATAATAAAGTATTTTAAGTAACTAAAACAAATAATATTATGGATGAAAATGTTTTCAAGTGATTATAAAATTGAAAAATTACTAGAACTAGAATTAAGAATAGTTAATAAACACTTACCAATTCAGAGAATACCAATAGAAGAATTATTAAAAATGGAGTTTCCATGTGTTAAGCTTCGCGATGGAACTTTACACACATTCAAAAAAGCAGAACTTGAGAAATTAAGAACTTACTTAAGTGATGAAGAAGCTAAAAAACTACTTCTTCCTATAATAATCATTTTAAGACCTGATATTGGTGAGGGAGCAGCAATCATAGAAGATTCTATAGCAGCTCATGTTGTAGCAAAAATTCTAGATATTAGAAATACTGAAATCAATAAGCTGGTTTTGTATAGACCGCATGTGGCATATTTAAGAAGATTTTTTGACACGATATTTCAATTTGCAATCTCCATAAATCTAAGCGAGGAAGAACCACAGGTATCGTTTAGTGAATAGCTTGTAATGTTTTATATACCATAAAACTTAGAATTAATCTATTGGCGAGGTTCATGTATAGAAACATTCCGGAAGCTGAGGGAGCAAGCCTAAAAACAGAGCTTATTACTAAAGATAGTGTATATGCAGTTTATTGTGATCCTGAAGAAATTCTTGAGTGTAATGATTATGCATGTGCCTTGGAAATATACAGTACATGCCTAGCTGATGTAACAGGCATTGACATTAATAACATTCGTGTAGAAACCATAAAATTTGTTAGAAAAGGCAAGGTAATAGTTTATGCTGCTAACAATAATAGGTATTGCCTATGTGTTCACAGATATGATATTAGTGGTATTGAGCTTTGCGAAGAGGTTACGCAAATTTGTAA
>ERZ1669249.56-NODE-56-length-73361-cov-5.766417_pt1 | contig 73361 bp, 64 predicted proteins | sample MGYA00579293_ERZ1669249 | MGnify/ENA primary metagenome ERZ1669249 (study PRJEB41166, sample SAMN08046057) | hot springs metagenome | biome: hot spring; feature: neutral hot spring; material: thermophilic sediment; isolation source: thermophilic sediment from... | reverse complement strand
TTAATTCTACTATTGGGGATATTATGAGGGACCCTATAGCATGGGAGAAGTTTAAGGATATACTACAGCAGTTTGCAAGTGCCTTTCCTGCCTTTTCATCGGAAGAAGCAATCATGAACTTTGCAGAGATGATGAAATACATGCCTCTTCGAAGCCTTATTCACTTTGGTCAAGGAAAAATCACACCAGAAATAGTAGAAAACCTACTGAGAGAACTTAATAGCTAAAATTAAGCCTTAATTTAAAATTGATATAATAAGGGAGGAGGAGTATTAAAAACTTCTCCTCCTTTTTTATTAAATTTCCAAGTAGGGGGTATAAAAATGAAAGTTATAGGAAGACCTGCAACAGTTTGGTTATCTCTCCCATCGGACCTTCTCATAGGAGAAAGCACCTTAGAAATAGAAGGAGACGTCCTTGTAGAGAAAAGAAAAGTCTTTTTTGAGGAAAGAAAAACTTACCTTCTTCTTAGAGAAATAGAGGGTATAGAAATCACCCAAAAGGGCGATAAAATCTTCTCTTTTCTTTTCCTTGCCTTCCTTATGGGAAGACTTTATCTCCTTTCCTTTATCTCTCTTCTCATATATCTTCTCTGGAGACCTACCTTTCTCATAATACATGGGAAAAATTTACAGATTGGAATCTCTATAAACAGCAAAGATATAAAACCTTATGAGGAATTTGCAGAGTTCTTATTAAAAAAAGTAAAAGAGGGGGGATAAATTTTTTATGGGAAATAGAAAGAAATACCTCACTATAGGTTTAGGTACTCTTTTTTTACTTTCCCAGAGCCTGTCAAAACAAGAAAACTTAAAACAAGAATCCATATTTAAAATCCCTAATAATCCAATTTATGTAGCCCAAAATAGCATTGAAGTTATAAATCAAGAGAGAAAGATACCCCAAATTGTGGATGTGGGAGTTGCTAAGGAGGAGAATATAAGAAAATCAGTTAAAAAAGCAATAGAGCTTTGTGGAGGAATGAATTTTATAAAACCAGGAGACACTGTTTTAATTAAACCAAAATGTAAATTCCAATGATCCATATCCAGGGACTACAAATCCGGAAGTTTTGGCAGAAGTAATTGAAATGGTAAAAGAAAAAGGAGCAAAAAGGATCATTGTTGCAGACTCATCAGGCATTCCCTGGCCCAACACTTTGAAAAATATGGAAGCCACAGGAATACTTAAAGTAGCCCAAAGAGCAGGAGTAGAAGTTTATGCTTTGGATAATATGGAATGGATTTGGGTAAAACCTGAGGGATTAAAATACTGGGATAGAGGTTTCAGAATACCTAAGATTGTGAAAGAAGTAGATCATATCATAAATGTAGCAGTAGTAAAGACTCATTCTATAGCAGATTTTACCATGTCCTTAAAAAACTTCGTGGGTTTCATACATAGACAAGATAGGGTAATAATGCACAGTTCAAGATACCTAAAAGAGATGATTGGAGAATTAAATATTGCCTTTAGTCCCTCCCTAAATATACTTGATGCCTCCAAGGTATTTGTAAGAGGAGGACCTGCAAAAGGAGAAGAAAGGGAATTAGGAATGGTTATAGCATCCACTGATAGAATTGCTTGTGATATTACAGGCTTATCCCTATTGAAACTTCTTGGTACTACCCAAGAAATTCAGAATAAAAATATGTGGGAACATCCTCAGATAAAAAGAGCCATAGAACTCGGTATAGGAATAAACAATCCTGATTTAATCAATTTGAAGACTTCTAATGTGGATAGAGAAAAATTACTGCTAAGAATAAAATAACATGCTATAATAGTAAACTAAGATTACTATTTAAAGGGGGTCTATGGCAGATTATGGAAAAAATATTTATTGTTCCGGAGCCAAAAAGGTTAGAATTTATGGGAAAATGGCTTGAGTTTAAGGGCTTTGAAAACTTTCCAGAATTTTTATCTCAAGAATTTCACATCCCTAAAGGAAGCTTAAGAATAAGAAAAATTGAAAAAAAAGGAAATGGAATAGAAATCAAAGAAGATGAGGTAATAATATGGGGAGACGAAAATATAGCTTATGCTACTATTCTTCAACTTCTAATGCAAAATCCCAACAAGCTTCCTAAGGTAATAATAGAAGAAGAATTTTCCTTTAAATTTCGTGGCTATCATTTAGATATTGCCAGGGGTGGAGTTCCTCACTTAAGAGAATTCAAAAGAATCTTAAAGTGGCTTTTTATTCTAAAATACAACTACTTCGCCATTTATTTTGAAGATCTCTTTCCTTGGAAAAAATATCCTGAGATAGGGGCCCTAAGGGGAAGACTTACAGAAGAGGAAATAAGAGAAATCATTAACTATGGAAGAAGGTTAAACATAGAAGTATTTCCTTCCCTTGAGCTCTGTGGACATATGGAAAATATATTAGTACTCCCTAATTTTATGAAATTTAGTGAATGGCACAGACCCGATGAAGGCTGTATAGATGTATCCAATGATGAGGCAAGAAAATTTACCTATGAACTCTTAGAAGAAGTAATAAACTTTTTCCCATCAAAATATGTCCATATAGGTGGCGATGAAACCTGGGCACTTGGAAGAGGAAGAAGTCTTGACAAAGAAGGAATATTCAAGGGACCAGAGCTTTTTGAGATGTATCACAGAAATTTAATCTATAAGGTGAAAGAGAGTGGAAAAATCCCTATGGTATGGGGAGATATGCTAACAGGTATGTATTTAAGAGAAGAGGAAAAAGAAAGATGGAGAATTGTTTTAGAAAGTAATATTTGGGATGAAACGGTAATAGCAAATTGGGATTATACTCACCTTCCTCAAGACCATTTCCAAAATAAAATAAATATGTTTGGAAAGAGAAAAGAAAAAGAGCTTGCATGTCCAGGACTTTCCAATTGGAATAGATTTTATCCTAACTTTGACATTGCTCTTACCAATATTACTAACTTCTTGATCCCTGCAAGAAAAGAGAAACTTCCTGGTTTTCTACTTACTTCTTGGGGAGATGATGGAGCAGAATGTTTATACTCCTTCTTAGATCCTCTTATCCTTGCCACCATGGAGATCGCAGAGGGTAATGGAAATTGGGAAGAAAAATGGCTTGCACTGAAAAGAGAAGATAAAGAAGTTCTTGAAGTAAGAAAAACTTTAGGGCAAAATGATATAGCAGAAACCATTAAGCATGTGTTTCTTGGAGATCAAATATATAGATATGCTACTGAAATATTAAAAGACAAAGAAAGAAAATCCACTGGAGATTTTTGGGCTGACTATTACTTGGGAATAACAAGTCTTCTTTCTAATAAGGAAAAACTAAAGGATAAATATGAAGAGGTTTTGAATGCCGTCTCTCATGTAAATCTACCTGAAGATTTATCCCTTATAAGAGATATGCTAAAGATCTCCCTAAATAGAGTTAAGGGAAGATTAAAATTTTCTGATTTTATAAGTTTTGGCAATAAGTATGCAGAGCTTTGGCTTTCTGAAAGAAAGAAGGAGAATCTTGAAAAGGTAATCAATAAAATCTATGGGGCAGGAGGAAGAGCAGACTTAGAAATCTATTAAAATTTAGGGGGAGAAGACCTTCTTCCCCTCCACCATAGTCATTTTTATATTAAAACCTTCATCAAAAACAGTAATATCAGCATCCTTTCCTACCTCTATACTACCTTTCCTATTCTCCAATCCAAGAAGCCTTGCAGGAGAATAGGAAGCCATATAAACAGCATCTATAATATTTACTCCAGCCATCTGTATAATATTTCTTATCGCTTTATCCATAGTAAGGGTACTTCCCGCAAGAGAACCAGACTCAAGAACTGCCCTTCCATTCTTAACAATCACCCTTTGATTTGAAAGTCTATACTCTCCATCTTCAAGTCCTGTGGCCATTATAGCATCTGTAATAAGCAAAACTTTATACCTCGGCTTCAATTTAACTACCATTTTTAAAATCACATCAGACAAATGATAACCATCAGCAATAACCTCCACGCTCACATGGTCATTAACCAGGGCGTAGCCGACAATTCCAGGTTCCCTATGATGAAGAGGTCTCATACCATTAAAAAGATGAGTAATATGAGAAACTCCATTTAAAGCTGCATCTCTCATTAAATCATAGGAGGCATCAGTATGACCTGCAGAAACAATCACATTTCTTTCTTTAAGATATTTTATTACTTTAAATTCATCATCTATCTCAGGAGCAATGGTCATAACTCTCAAATAAGGAGAGTATAGTTTCTCTAAAATATTAATATCGGGCTTTATAATATACTCTTCAGGTTGGGCTCCTTTATATTTAGAGTTCAAAAAAGGACCTTCTAAGTGTATCCCCAAAGCCTTCCCACCATTTTTCTGATTCCTTATGTACTTCTCTAACTTTTTAACAGCCTCTCTCATATCCTTTATAGGAGCGGTCACTATGGTAGGAAGAAATCCTACCACTCCTTTTGATGCTAAAAAAATAGCTATTTTTTCTATCTCTTCATACTCACAATCCAAAAAATCTCCTCCAAAAGCTCCATGGATATGAATATCAATAAAACCAGGAGAGATGTAAAAATCACTAAAGTCATAATCTATATTATCTATCTTACTTTCTTTTTTTTCCCCAATATAAACTATCTTTCCATTTTCAATCTTCAAAACTCCATCTTCAAAAATTCTATCCTTTAATATTATTTTTCCCAAAATATTTACTCCCATTTAAAACCCCCTAATTTTTTCTTTATAAATGTCTATTAACTTCTTATTAATCTCCTTATTTTTCTCATTGATAGGAAGCCTAAAAACAGGAGGGATGATACCTATCTCCTCAATTTTGTAAATTACCTCAACAAGAATATCATTGATTACCAAAAGAGGAAGTAAAACTCCCAAATTCCCCACTCTCACATCCTTATTTTCCTTTAAAGACAGTAAAAGTTCATCGGAAGGACCAGGAAGTAAAACAGCAAGATCCACAAGATCCTTTAAATTTTTCTTAGAGGAATGCTTTGAAGGTTTTATTGAATTCTCCCTATTAATAAATCCAATAGTAAAAATCCCCTTTTTCTTTGCCTCAAGACAAGCATCAATGGCAATAAAATCCCTTCCAGTATAAGAAATTATATAGAGAATATCACTTTCCTTTATATTCTCGTTAGATATCAAGTTTTTTCCATAGTCTTCAATCTTTTCAAGATAATTAGCCTTATAAATATTCTCAGGATATAAAGTGGAAATATCTAAAATAGGATTTATGCAAGATAAAACTCCAGGTTTAAAAAATAACTCCATAGGTATAGCATTATAGTGTCCATAACCCAAAATATGTATTATTCCTCCATTCCTAATAACATCAACAGTTTTATCTATCACCTTATGAAAACTTTCTTCTTCCTTTTCCAGCTCTTCTAAGAGCACTATCATACTCTTTAGGTATCTCATAGAATTATTATATCACCATTTGGTCAAGTAAATTTATTAACTTTCTTCTTTGGAGTCTTTTATCAAAGTAATAGATAGAAAGAATTAAAGGAGTCTTTTTTACACGGTAATACTTTAAAAATTTTTCTGGAATACACTTAGATTCAGGAGTTGTTTCCCACTTTAAGTCGTACCTTACATAATTTCTTACAAAAACATCTATCATATTTCTTTCTTTCTCCTTTAAAGAAATGTATTTATTTATAAACTTCATTCTTTTACCTTTAGGAAGAGTATTGATGAATTTAAGAGCCAAACACTTTCTTGCCTCTACCACAGGATCCGATGAAAAAATTTTATTTATAAAATCCATAAGGTACAAATCTTTATCCACTTTTTTTAACAATTCATCAAAATCTTCCCTTATAGCTCTTATTAATTTTTCTAAGTTCTTATCTCTCTTGAAATAATCCCTATTAATAAGGCTCATATAAGTAGTGACAAAGTTAATTATCCTTTCTTCAAGGAAGAGTTTAATAAAATTTTCTCTATTTTTCTCAAAATACTCTCTTTTTATTTTTTCCTTTAAAAACTCATTTAGTATGGGAAAGGGAGCCTCAAAAGGATCCACCCCCATATATTTATCTAAGATCTTCCTTATAGTCATACCTTTTACCCTTAGGGTCCATCCCTTAAGAAGGGTTGAAAGATTTGTCTTAGTAATCTTCAATTCTTCAGAAAGCACACTTAAATTTTTATCTTTAAAGAGTCTTTTCAAATAATCCCTCAGTTCATAATTGTTCTCATAGATATCTAAATCCAAATTTAATTTTCTTTTTTCAAAAAACTCTTTAAGTTCCTTATAGTGCTCCTTTGTCCCCCATCCCTTTCCTTCAGGAAGTTTTTCATAAAGATGAAGAATAACTTCTCCCATCTCAAAAATATCACTCTGCCTTAACTTTCTCTGAATATGGAAAAGGGTATCAAGAGCAAAAAAACCACTCTCCAAGTTTTCCCGGAAATATCCCCAATAATAAACTGCGTCTTTTGCAAGTTTTAAAGCCAATAAAGGATGTTTATCTTTCAAATACCAAGCTGAATTATTCAAACAATAAATCAAACCCGTAGGATGAGGTATATCTTTTGCTATCTTTATGCCCTGAAAATACCCTTTGATTGCTCTTTTTAAATTTCCCCTTTTTGCCTCTTCGTTTGCCCTATTAAAAAGTATAAATAAATAGGTGGACTCATCTTCTATATAATCTTTACTCCATAATCTTAACTTTGAAACCCCTCTTTGAGAGAATTTAGTTATAAAATAATCCCAAAGAGTAGGTGCAATAATCTTTCTTGCAAGAAGAGGGATTTTAAAGAAGTCTTTTCTAAGTTCCTCAAAGATTATATCTGCTGATGGTTCTTTGAGGAATTTTAAAAAAGCCAATTTGTCTGCTAATAATAAAAAATAAAGAGTTAAATTATTTATTTCCCTCTTTTGAATTCTATCAATTATAGCTAACCCTTTCTCCCAGCTTCCCATCCACTTATACCTTTGAGCAATAAAATAATAATACCATTCCTCTGGTAACTCTTCTTCTAAAATCAGATTCAAAAATGGCTTAGAAAAGTTACCATATTTAAATAAAATATAGGCAATGACAGGCACCTTTTTATACATAATTTAAATTTATTATATCAGAAATAACTGTAAAAACCTCTAAATCCTAATTTTCTCTTTATAGACATTTTTAGCTGCTACAAACACTTTAAAAATAAAGATTTTTAAAGACTACATGATTTGATTATCAAATGTAATCTTTTATATTAAAAATCAAAAGAGCATTTGGAAGAGAGGTAGCTAAAAAATGAAGAAGATAATTGCAATTGTTATAATAGCTCTTTTAACCTTATTAAATATTGTGTTAGCAGATGAAGCTCCTGGTGGAAATCAGACATTTAGCTCTAACCCCCCAATAGAAGTTGTATTAGAGGTATCTTCCAAGTAAGCTTGAGGGGGGAGGGGGCCCGAAGAAGGGTTCCTCTCCTTTTTTATTTTTGTTAAAATAAAATTCATGAAGAAACTATTTTCAATAATATTAATAATAATTCTAATTACACCCTTCTCCTTAGGTGAAAAGAAAGAAAGCCTTACTTTTGCAGGCGATTTTAACTTACCTCCTATAGAGTATTTGGATTCGCAGGGAAATCCTAAAGGTTTTGCAGTGGATATTGTTAATGAACTTTCCAAAAAAATAAATAAAACCATTGAGATAAAGCTTGTCCCATGGGAAAAAGCAGTAGAGCTCTTAAACACAGGTAAAGTAGACGGAATAGAATTTATGAGAATCACAGAAGAAAGAAAGAAGAGATATGATTTTGTACCATACTTAGAAAGCTTTAGTGTAATTATCGTACCCATTGGTTCCCCCATAAATAATTTTATGGACCTAAAGAAGAAAAAAGTAGGAGTATTTAACCTTGATGTGGCCCATATCTTCTTAAAAGATATTACTCAAACTATCCCTTATGAGTCATCAAAAGACGTACTTTTAGGAATTTTAAGGAAAGATGTAGATGCTGGAGTCATTAACTATTATGCAGCTAAATGGCTTATTGCTCAAAATAACTGGAATGATAAACTTAAAATCCTCCCTGACAAATTATTTACCAATTACTCTGGAATTGCTCTTCCTAAAGGAAGCCCATATTTCCTAACCATTAAAAAGGCAATTGATGAGATAATAAAATCCCCAAAGTACACTGACCTTTTGCAAAAATGGTTTGGCGAAGAAATTCTTTTAAGACTTGAAATAAAGAAGAAAGAAAGTCAAACTCAAGGGCTTTTAATTCTTTTTTCTCTTTTAGCTTTTGTCTTCCTTTGGATCCTTGGAAGTAGAAGATATTTAAAGAAAGAGGTTGAAAGACAAACTAAAGAGATAAGAACACTTCTTGAAGAAAATAAAAGAAAGTATGAAGAATTGATTATAGGGTATGAATTCTTGAGAGATATATCTAACAAGAATATTGAGGATGTAGAGAGAATTTTTTATGAAAAATTAAAGGATCTTTTTCCTGAAAATGATATAAAAATATTAAAAAGATTAAACAATGAATTTCTGACTTTATACCCTAAGCAAGATTCTCTAAAAATAAAAATTGAAGACTTAGAAAAGTCAACTCCAAATAATGTATATATTATTATAGAAAACAAAATTCAATATGTTATCTGTTATGAGAAAGAAATTCCCCAAGGAATTTTTGACCTCCTCTTAGAAGAGTTTAAGCATACTGTTGAAGATATAAACCTAAAAAAGAGGTTAAAGAAAGAAAAGGAAATATCAGAAATCATTGATCTCTTCTCAGAGAAAATTGAAAAAAACCTATTCCTTGAAAGCATATTAAGAAGAACTTTAAACATATTAGATGCTGACGCAGGATCAATTATGGCTTATGATGAGGATGAAAATACTCTAAAAATCTTTGCAAGTTGTGGGATTCCTAAGGAAGTAGTAGAAAATACAGTACTAAGAATGGGAGAGGGTATAGCTGGTTGGGTAGCCCAACATAGAGAGCCTTTAATCCTTGAGGACGCTTACAAAGATAGCAGATTCTTAATAATTGAACCTCGGTTTAATATAAAATCTTCCATATGTTATCCATTAATTCACAATGACAAATTGGTAGGAGTTTTAAATATAAACAGTCTAAGAGAATCTAAAAAATTTGATCAAAGGGATTTAGAAATTGTAGAAAAAATAAGTCCTGTTCTTTCTTCTTTACTTTATAAAGAAGATTTAGAAAACAGAATATATAGATTAAACAGAGAATCATTAATTGTACTTGTAGAGATGATTGACGCAAGAGATCCCTACACAGGAGGACATTCCCGAGAAGTGAGAAATATTGCTGTAAACTTTGGGAAATACATAGGTTTAAATGATGAAGAACTAAGAATATTAGAGTATGCTGGATATCTACATGATATTGGTAAAATAAAAGTTCCTGATTATATTTTGAAAAAACCTGGAAAACTTTCCGATGAAGAGTATATGATTATGAAAATGCATCCCGTATGGGGAGAAGAGATTCTTCAAAACGTCTCTGCCTTTAGAGAGATTGGAAAGCTAATAAGACATCACCATGAAAGATGGGATGGAAAAGGGTATCCTGATGGAATTTCAGGAGAAGATATACCTTTTTATTCCCGAATTCTTACCCTTGCTGATAGTTTTCAAGCTATGACTGCTTATAGACCTTATAAAAAGAGGTTAACTATTGATGAGGCTATAGAAGAGATAAAAAGATGTAAAGGTTCCCAGTTTGATCCATACCTTTCTGATTATTTTATTGAGATGATCTTAATGAGCAAAGTAAGATTTAGCTAAGATTATTCCACCACTCCTTTATTAAATCTTTTAAAGTCTTCTCTCCATAGTCTTCATACTCATAAAAAATCCTTATAGTCTTCTTTTTAATATTAATTACCCTTCTCAGATCAATAGGAGTTCCAATTATCACATACTCACCATCAAATTTGTTAATGGTCTCCTCAAGTTCCTTAAGTTGTTCCTTACTATAACCAAGAGCAGGAAGAACTTCCCTTAGGTGAGTATACTTCTCATAGGCTTCTTTTATACTTCCTACGGCATAATCCCTTGGATTCACAATTATAGCTCCCTTCTCCCTTGCAAAGATATAACCTGCTCCAAAAGGCATCTCTCCATGAGTCACCGTAGGTCCATCTTCCACTACAAGAACCTTTTTACCTTTAATATCCTCTTCTTTTTCTGCCCTAATAGGTGATTTAGCATAAATTATCTGGCACTTCTTATTTCTTTTTCTTACATTCTCCACTACTTCTTGAACTTTATTCTTTGGTGCAGTATCAACCTTATTTACCACAACCACATTTGCAAGGATCAAATTTATTTCTCCAGGATAATAAGAAAGTTCATGTCCAGACCTATAGGGATCCACTACGGTAATATAAAGATCAGGTCTATAAAATGGAAAATCATTATTTCCTCCATCCCAGACAATTACATCAGCTTCACTTTCAGCCTCCTTTAATATCTCTTTGTAGTCCACTCCTGCATAGACTATAGCTTTTTGCCTTATATGAGGCTCATACTCTTCTCTCTCTTCAATGGTACATTCATGAGTATCAAGATCTTCCATTTTCTCAAACCTCTGAACTTTCTGCCTCAAAAAATCCCCATAGGGCATAGGATGTCTAACTACTACAGTTTTAAGCCCCATATCTCTTAACACTCTCACCACATACCTTGTGGTCTGACTTTTTCCAGAACCTGTTCTCACCGCACATATTGCCACTACAGGTTTTTTGCTTTTTAACATAGTCTCTGTACCCAACAATCTAAAATCTACTCCCAAAGAGAGTACGAGACTCGCCCTTTGCATCACATAATTATAAGAGACATCGCTATAGGAAAATACCACTTCATCTACTTCATATCTCTTAATTAATTCGGGAAGCTCTTCCTCAGGAAATATGGGAATTCCATCAGGATAAAGATCTCCCGCAAGATCCTTTGGGTAAATTCTATTCTCAATACCAGGAATTTGAGTAGCAGTAAAGGCAACCACTTTATATTGAGGATTATCTTTAAAAATCACATTAAAATTATGAAAATCCCTACCTCCAGCCCCCATAATTATAACCTTTTTCATAAATCTACCTCCTTGTAGATCTTCTTTACAAAGGGAGATGTAAAAGCTTGTAAGAGAGCAGAATAATTTAAAGAGAAACTTATACTATCACCAACCTTTAAACTATCATTTTCAGAAATATCCACCACTGTATAATCGGAAGTAGCACCTAAAATCTCTATTCCAAAAGTCTCTGGAATTAGTCCCTCAGGATCTATATCCTGCCTTCCAAAATTAAGAAGAGCCCTCTTCCTTATCCCCCTTACCTTAAAGGAAGGCTTATGCCCAAAAGCATCCTCTCCAATAATTCCCCAAGGGATAGATGGCTTCTCCTTTATCTCTAAAATTTCTCCCACAAATTTAAAAGTATCAGTTCTTGCCCCTAAAACAGGTTTTCTATACGATGTTTCTCTTCCCAACATGATTCCTTCACCAATTCTCAAATGATTAATTCCAGAAGGAATTTTACCCTCAAAAAGAAGGGAAATACTACTTGAATTTCCGCCAGAAACCATAGGAAAGGATATATTAAATCTTTTCTCCAAATCTCTAACAATCTCTAAAAAACTTATATACTTCTCCTCAGTAGGAATAACCCCTCCAAAACAAGTAAAATTAGTGCCAATCCCCCAAAGTTCAAGATTCTCCATCTTTAAAACCTCTCCAATTACAAAATAAAGCTCCTCTTTATTCCATATACCCTCCCTTATATCCCCCATCTCTACCATGATTATCACTTTATGCTTCTTTTTAAGTCTTTCTCCTGCCTCATTCAAAGCCTTAAGGGTGATAAATTCTGAATTCAAAGACACATCTGCATATTTTATCTCCTCTTCCACTTGGGAAAGACAAGGAAGCCTTATAAGGGTAAATTGAGTATCTAAACCATCCTCCTTCATCCTTTTTATACTTTCAATTCGAGAGTCAGAGATTCCAAAAACTCCAGCCTTGACAAGAACTCTTGCAATCTTAGGATCTCCAAGGGATACCTTGGTAACTCCATCAATTAAAATTCCCTGCTCCTTTCCTTTTTCTACTATAACCTTTGCATTATGATAGATAGCAGGAAGATTTATCTCTAAGTAGGGAGAGCATATATTCATAACTTATCTCCAATTAAGGATCCATGCTCCCAAGATCATAATTAAAACGCCAATAGTCCTCTCTCTTATATTCTCCTTAAAAATATTTTTGGCAAGGATCAAGGTTATTATCATGCTCAACATAGAAAGAGGCTCAGCAATACTCACATCTATACTTTTAAAAGCAATGAGAAGAAATAAATAGGAATAAGCATTAATAGCCCCAGCAATAAAGACAAGAAGAGCCTTTTCTTTAAAAATTTTCAAAACTTCTCCCAATTCTTTCCTAAGGAGAATATAGATAAACTGATAAATACTTATTACAAAATAAAGGAAGAAACAATAAAACAAAGGATCCACCTTTCCCACCACAAAACCATCAATGGTCCTTCCTATGGCTATAAGGAAGGAACTCCCCAACATAAAAAGAGTCTCTTTCTTTTCAAAAAGCACCCTAAGGGATTTAAAAAGATTTTCTTGCTTACTTAAAAAGGAAGCCCCATAAACTAAAAGTGAAAGTCCAACAATTTTTTGAAGAGTAAAAGGCTCCCTTAGAAATACAGTAGTCAAAATAAGAAGGAAAAAGACATTAAAGTTATAAAGAGGACCTACTAAGGATGCTTCTCCCAAAGATAAGGATTTAACATAAAGTACAAAGGATATGGAATAGATAAATCCACTTAGTATCCCATATCTTAATCTTCCAAAATCCAAAGACACATTTTTTCCAAAGGCAAAGGGAAGAAGAAACAAAGTAGCGGTTAAGAAAAATAGGAAAGATGTGGCTATGCTATTGCTTTTATCTCCTACTTTTTTTACCACAATTTTTTCATAGCCAAGAAGTATGATCCTGCCCAGTAAAAATAAATAAGCCATAATCATAGAAATTATTTTATCACAAAAAAATTGTATAATTTAAATATGAAAAAGATAATTTTATTAATTTTTGCATTAATATTTTTAACTTCCATATCTTATTCTCAAGAGCTAATATTTGATATTTCCCTTGGAATAAAATCTGAATGGAAATTGGAAAGATTTTTACCCCTCTTTATAGATATTTATAATCCTGGAAATAGAATAACCCTTAATATAGAGGCTATATATAACCAAGGATTAAGATACGCAGGATATTGCGAAACCGTTTATCAAGAGAATATAGAAATTCCTCCCCTTTCTAATAAAAAGATAGAATTTTTAATTCCCCCTATTGACTTTAGATATCCCCTAAGATTAAGGATATGGCACAATAACAAATTAATAAGAGAGGAAAAAATTGATATCTCCCTTGAGAGAATAGTTCTTCCTCTTATTCTTATTCTTGGAAAAAATATACCCTCTTTACCCTTTTCGGAAAAAGCACGAATCTTAAGAATATATGATGAAAAGTTCCTTCCTTTAAACTATAAAGCTTATGATAACTTTGATCTTATATTAATTGAGAGAGCCTTTTGGGATAAACTTCCCACAAATTTAAAAAATTCCATTACTATGTATAAAATCCTTACAGGAAGAGTTTATTTCACGGACGAAGTTAAAAAAATTCCTTTGGAATTACTAAAAATACCACCAGTCAATATCACTATTCCTCACAATACTATTCTTTATACCCCTGACATTAGCCTTCTTCAAGGGCAAAAATTCCTATACCCAGACCGATTTATTATTACAGCAGCGTTAATCATTTACTTTATTTCCTTGTTCTTATGGAAAAATTTCCTTTTTAAAAAGAGATTTTCTTTTATTACTTTTCTTACAATTATTTCCATATTTTCTATCCTTGGATTTCAGGTTAAAAATTCCTTTGAAAAAGATGCTCTTGCGGTGGGAGAAAAATCCCTTATATACCTCGATCCAAATACTTTCGTTGGGGAAAATTATTTTAATGTTTCTCTCTTCTCCCCCTTTAAAAGGGACATCTCCTTTAATTATTCGCCTAATATCTTTCTCCTTTACAACGCTTACTACCAGCCTCAAAAGGGTAAAGTATCCCTTTTTATTAATAGGAAAGAAAACAAGGGAAAAATTATCTTAGAAAAAAATAGGGTATATTTTTTAGAAGGACTCTCCTTTCATTTTCTTCCTATAAACATTGATTTCAAAGAACTCCCCGATCGATTTATTCTTATCATTGAAAATAATTCAAATTTTGAATTAAGAGATTTAGTATTAAAATTAGGAAATGCAGAAAACTACATAGGAAGTATAACAAAAGGGGAGAGAAAGGACATAACAGTATGGAAAAGTGGGCTTAAAGAACCTTCTCTTCTTAACGAAATTCTAAAAAATTACCGCCTAAAAACTTCTTTAATTTCTAAAAAAAGAATTCTTCTCTGGGGAAGAATAAAAGAGCCCCTGAATCAATTTAATTTTGATGACATAAAAAGGGAGGTTTATAGAGACAATATCCTAATTATACCCTTAGGAGAATAAAATGAGACTTTGGTGGATAACAGAATTTAAATTTAAAATCAATGATAAAAAATATCTTAAGACAGAGCTCATCTATATATTTATTATTGTTATTCTCACCCTCATACTCTGGCCTTCAAAAACCTTAGATGTGAATAAATACTCCATTCCTGACTTATTTCTCATATTTTCCCTATCTCATTTCCTTTTTATAACTTATCTTTCCTCTTTAATATCTTCTGGAAATCTTCTTGCAGAAAGGGAATTCAAAACCCTAAGCCTTGTAAAATATTCCGATCTCTCCATTCCTAATATCATCTTGGGAAGAGTATTCTCCACGCTTTTGTATATTCTTTACCTTTTTGTAATTCTTTTTCCTTTTAATCTAATAATAAACTTCTCAGGAGATATTAGCAGAATCTTTATGCTTTATTTCCTCTTAATATTAGATACCATACCTCTTATTGGACTTGGAGCTTTATGGTCTACTTTTATAAATCCATCACTAAACTGGCTTTTCCATTGGATCTCTTATTTAGTCTTCATAATAATTCCCTTTATTTTTCCATCTACCTTTTTCCTCTTTCCTTTAAATAATATCCTCTGGCTTGTAGGGGCAGAAAATATTCTCTATGTAAGCGTAAATTTTGATCCTCCAAAACATATCCCTATAATTATTTTGTTCTATTTACTTATTTTTTTAATATCTATACTCATCGCCCAAAAAAGGTTAAAATATTATAAAGGAGAGGAAAAAGAATGATATTTTTTTGATAACATAGAAAGACTTATTAAGAAAGCAAATTTATACTTCCTCCTTGATGGTTTAGCAATAGCTATTCTTTTTGTTTTAAATATTATTCTTCTTTTAAATCTTTTTTCTTTAAGGATCAACTCTATCTTAATTCTTCTTCCTATAATTTATTACCTCTATATAAAGCTAAGTAAAAAACCTAATTACTATAAGCTAATTCTAAATGCTGATAAACATTATTCCTTAGAAGAAAGATTAATTACCTTTTGGGAGTATAAAAATTTAAATGATCCTTATGGGCTTATAGATAAATTAAAAAAAGATCTTGAAGAAAAACTTTCCAAGATTGAACTTTCCAAAGCTTATAAATTTAAGCCCTCCAAACTCTTGAAAACTCTATTAATACTCTTTCTATTTCTTCTTTTTTTAAATCTTGTGTATTCCTTTCCTAAGGACATATCAAAGGCCATAAATAATGCTAATAAGGAAAATAAACAAGAGGTAAAATCTCAAAGAATAATAAATAATAAAAGCAAAATCCTTGAAGATAACCTTTCAAGTGAAAATCTCAAAAAGGAGAGAATCTCCCAGGAGGAATACAATAAAGAAAGAATAGAAGATCTTGAAAAGCCAAAATCCTTAGAGGAATTCCTATCCCAGTATAATTTTGACAAAAATACTCTCAAAAATAATAAAGTCAAAACTTCCTCAGAAAAGTCTAATGAGGAAAAGGAGAGTAATCTAAATAAAAATGAAGAACAAAAGGGAAGCAAAGAAGCTTCTATAGATAGCAGCAACCTTCCTACATCAGCAGGAAGGAATCAGGCTTTTTTGGACCAAACCTCAAAATCTTCCCTAAAGGAACCAACAGGAGAAAAAGAAGAGGGTTCAACTTTGGAAAATAACAATCCTCCTGAGATGTCATTAAAGGATAGAATGCTCCAAAATCCATCTCCTGGTGAAGGATTGCCAGAAAATACAAAACAAACAGGATCTCTTCCTGGAACTGAAGAAAGAGAAACAAAACTTGGAGAAGCAGAAAGTCAAAGAAGAGTATTTTCAGGAGAAAAAATATATGTACCACCCTCTCTTTCAGAAAAAGAAGGTAAAAATTATCTCTTCCAGGCTCCTACCTTGGAAGGAAGAAGAAAAGCTTCAGGAAGCAATATTAACCTAAATCCTTCCTATGAAGAAGAAAATCCAACAGCCTCAAGGATTCTTCCAAAGGAGTTTCAAGAGATATTAAAACTATACTTTTCTCAATAAAGGAGGTTGTTTAATTTGGCTTTATCCCTTGAAGATTTTACCGATGTGGTAGGAAAGATAAAAAAAGAAGTCAGTAAGGTAATAGTAGGATATGATGAGATCATTGATCTCACAATTATAGCTCTCCTTTCAGGAGGACATGTGCTCCTTGAAGGTGTCCCCGGTATTGGAAAAACTTTACTTGTGAAAACATTAAGTGAGATTTTAAATTTAAAGTTCTCCCGAATCCAATTTACCCCCGATCTCATGCCAGCAGATATCACAGGAACCAATATAATTGTTGAAGATGAGAGTGGAAGAAAACACTTTAGATTCCAAGAGGGTCCTATCTTTGCAAACATAATCCTTGCAGATGAGATAAATAGAGCTACACCTAAAACCCAGTCTGCCCTTTTGGAGGCTATGCAAGAAGGTAGCGTAACTTCTGGTGGAAATATTTATCTTCTACCAAAGCCTTTCTTTGTTATGGCAACACAAAATCCCATTGAGATGGAGGGAACCTATCCTCTTCCAGAGGCTCAATTAGATAGGTTTTTCTTTAAACTGATTCTTACACCCCCAGGAGAAGAGGAGCTCCTTGAGATTATAGAGAGGACTACTAATGTAGAAATACCCAAGGTTGAAAAAGTTGCTGATGGAAATACCATAGAGGCTTTAAAACAATTGGTAAGAAGTGTGCCTATATCCAAGGCAGTAAAAGAGTATGCAGTAAGAATCGTGCTTGCTACCCATCCTGAAAGCAAATATGCTACAGAAAAGGTGAAAAAATACGTAAAATATGGATCAAGTCCAAGAGGAGCACAAGCTTTAATATTAGGAGCAAAGGCATTATCCCTTTTTGAAAATCGAGCCAATGTAAGCTTTAAAGATATAAAAAAAGTAGCCATTCCTTCTCTAAGACATAGAATTATTTTAAGCTTTGAAGGAGAAGCAGAAGGGATAACTCCTGATGAGATAATCCAAAATATCCTTGAGGAGATAAAAGAATATTAATGGAAAAGGAAAAATTAGATCTGGAATTTTTAGAAAAACTTGAAAAGCTAAGACTTGCTGTAAAGAGACTAAGATTTAGAAGCCATCTTGGGGAAAGAAAGAGCCCTAAGATGGGAAGAGGAACGGAATTTTCTGATTACAGATCTTATCAAGTTGGAGATGAATTAAGGTATTTAGATTGGAACATATATGCAAGATTTGAAAAATTTCTCGTAAAGCTCTTTGAAGAGGAAGAAGATGTAGAGGTGCACATTCTTCTTGATGCATCCTCTTCCATGGATTTTGGAAATCCAACAAAATTCTTTTATGGTAAAAAACTTGCCTTAGCTTTTTCCTATCTTAGCCTTTCTTCCTGGGAAAAAACTACCTTTTCCTACTTCCAAGACAAAATCAAGGAAACTCTGCCTTTAGAAAGAAAAAAAGAAAATATATATAGGCTATTGAATCTTTTGAATGAAATAAAAGCGGAGGGCAATACAAACATAACTGAAACCGTCAAAAAATATGCCTCTTCCTTGAAAAGGAAAGGTATTCTCATAATTATTTCTGACCTTCTCTCTTCAGAATTTGAAGAGGGAATAATTTATGCAAGATATAAGAAAATGCCTGTATATCTTATACATACCATATGTGAAGAAGAAATCTCTCCTTTTTTCTCAGGAAATCTTACCCTCATTGATAGTGAAACAGGAGAAAAAATGGACATTCTCCTTGACGAGTATATGATTCAAAAATACCAGAAAGCCCTTGAAAAATTTTTAAACCATATAGAATCTTTTACTATGCTCTATAACGTAGAATATTTAAGAAGTATAACAAGTATTCCCATAGAGGATCTTATATTAAAATATCTCCGAGTAGGTGGTTGGATTAAATGAGCCTTAAATTTTTAAATCCCCTTTTCTTATCTCTTCTTTCCTTAGAAATATTAGTGATAATCCTATACCTTATAAAACCAAAAAGATTAAGATTAAAGGTCCCAAGCCTAATTTTATGGGAAAAAGTTTTAAAAGAAGAACCTATTGGAAGATGGTTTAAAAAACTTCCTAAAAATTTAATCCTTCTTTTGCAAATTTTAACTCTTCTTTTTATTATTCTTTACCTTTCAAAGCCTATACTCAGTTTTGAGAGAATATTAGGAAGACCTACAATATTTATATTAGACTCATCGGCGAGTATGACCTCAGAGGATATCTTTCCATCTCGCTTTGAGAGAGCAAAAATAGAGATTATTAATCTTTCTAAAAATATTCATAACAAAATCTCCCTCATTATTGCTAAGGATAAACCATATCTTTTAACTTCAGCAGGAAAAAATTCCGATCTTGAAAGGATATTAAGCAGTGAAAAACCCTTCTTAGGAGAGGGAAATATAAATTCTGCTATAACCTATGCAGAAAATCTCTTTCCTAAAGAATCTTGCGATATACATATATTCACTGATGGTACTGAAGAGCTCAATATTCCTAAAAATTCTCAAAACAATTACTTTATACATGTAATTGGGAAAAAGGGGAGAAATCTTGGAATTATTGATGGAAGAGTATTTCAAAAAAATGAAAGAATCTCTCAGATATTTTTGAAAATTGGAAACTTCAGTGATAAGTCAGAAGAGGTTCCAATAACTGTAAAGGAAAGCGGAAAAAACATTATTAAAACTAGAGCTTATTTACAACCAAAGGAAATAAAGACCTTAACTTTTGAGATGCCATTGCTAAAAGGTAAAATTGAAGCATCCCTGGATATAAAAGATGATCTTTCAGAAGATAACACAGCCTACTTTTATATCCCTGACTTTTCCCCCAAGATTCTAATGGTGAGTATGGGAAATCCCTTCTTAGAAAAGGCTTTAAGATCTATACCTGATACTAAGGTGGAGATAAAAAGGGATATTATGAATATAGAGTTTAAAAATTATGACTTTTTTATCTTTGATGGCTTAATTCCCTATTTTCAATTTCCTGGAAAATTCCTTTTTATAGGAGGATATCCAGGAATAGATCCTAATAAGATAGAGAAGATAGGAAAGGTAAAGATACTTTCCTGGGAAGACCATCCTATTTTAAGATTTGTACAGCTTTATGGAATCCAAATAGATAATGCTTACATATTTAAGGACGAAAAATTAAGGCCTATTATATATTCCACAAGGGGTCCTGTAGGATATTATTTAAAAGAGGACAATATGGAGGGAATTATTCTTTCCTTTGATTTACTTTCTACATCTTGGATTTATCGTGATTCTTTTCCCCTCTTCATATACAATTTATTAAAATATATGCTATCTTATGATCCCCAAAAACAAGTACAAGAAAACCTTAACTTTACAGGATTTTATGAAAATCCAGAAGACAAAAAAATCTATGCGATAAATCTTTTTTCACAAAAAGAATCTACCATAGAACCCCAAATAACATCTCAAGAGGTTATCCTTGCTAAAAAAAGACCTAAGGAAAAAGCTTATGTTAATCTTGATCTTTCCTATATATTCCTTTTCTTTGCTTTAATTGCCATAATTTTTGAGATGTTCCTTTATATGGGAGGAAGGATCTATACATGATAAGCTTTGAAAAACCCATATTTTTGGTCCTAATCCCTATAATATATTTCCTAATAAAAAGGTATAAGAAAAAAGCAATTTTAAGATCCATTGAGATTTTACTTATTCTCTTTTCCCTTTCAGGATTGCAAATAATGTCCTATTCTGATAGAGTAAACACTTTCTTTCTATTAGATCAGTCTGCCAGTATTCCTTCTTGGGAAAAAGAGCGAGCAATAGGTTTTATAAAAGAATCTCTGAATAGTAAAAAGAGCTACGATAGGGTAGGACTTGTGTCTTTTGCTGGAGATGTAAATGTGGAACAAGATCTCTCAGAAAATACTGATCTTTCTAACCTTTCAGGCATTAAAAATCCATATTTTACCAATATAGAAGAGGCTTTAAATAGAATACTTCTTATTAAACCTCAAGAAAAACCAGCAAGAGTAATCATCTTTAGTGATCTTCAAGAAAATGCAGGAAGAGTTTTAAACCTTGAAGATAGAATAAAGAGGGAAAAAATACAAATAGATATATTTCCATTAAACACTGCTTTCCATAAAGAGATATCCATAGAAAAAATTCAAAATTCTGATATAGGACATTTGGGACAAGAATTTCCTATCAGTATAAGAATTAAAAGTTATGGTATAAAAGAAGCAAAATTAAAGATAAACTTTGACGGAACATCGCAAATACAGGATCTAAAAGATCTTCAAGAAGATAACATAATCTCTTTATCTCTTAAGGCTAAAAATACAGGGCTAAAAGAGATAGAAGCAGAAATATATTCTCCTGAAGATACCTACAAAGAAAATAATATGGCATCATCCTATATATACATTCAAGGAAAACCAAAAATTCTATATCTTGCAGGGAAAGATTTTAACCCTACTTTTGCAAAATCCCTTGTGATACAAGGCTGGGATGTGGTGATTGACTTCAAACCTTATTCCCAAATTTCGAATCTAAATTCTTACCAAGGGGTAATTATGGATAATATTCCTCAAGAAGATCTACCTTTGGATAAAATGGAACTTCTTAAAAATTTTGTAATAGACAAAGGAGGTACATTACTAATCTTAGGAGGAGATAAAAGTTTTTCTGCAGGAAACTACCATGGAACTCCCTTAGAAGAAATATTGCCTTTAACTTTAAAACCAGAACAGATACTTAAAAAGAGTAATGTTGCCATAATTATAGTTCTTGATGCCTCGGGAAGTATGGGGAGTTATTCTGGAGGAGACATGAAGATGGAGCTTGCAAAAGAATCGGCTCAGTTGGTCTTGGACCTTTTAGAAGATAAGGATTATTTTGGACTCATTGCCTTTGACCATTCCTATCAATGGATTGTACCCTTACAACCCCTCACCAATAAAGAAGAGGCAGCAAGTTTAATATCAAGAATCTCTCCCGGAGGTGGTACCGCTCTATATCCTCCTTTAAAATCTGCTGGAGAATCTCTCCTTAAGGTTCCTATAAAAAGTAAGCATATTATCGCTATCACTGATGGTCAAACAGAAGGAGGCGACTTTTATAACTTAGTAAGAAACTTGGCAAAATATAAAATTACTGTCTCAACCATAGGGATAGGAGAAGATGCCAATATACCCCTCTTAAAGGATATCGCTAATTGGGGGAATGGTAGATTTTATCACACATGGAATATAAGAAATCTTCCCCAACTCCTCCTCTCAGAAACAAAGGCTCTACTAAGATCTAACATCGTAGAAAAAAGCTTTATACCAAAATCTTTAGCAGATGAAAAAATAGAATTTCCACCATTAAAAGGATATGTGCTTACATCTTCAAGATACCCTTATCCTACTATACTTTCCTCTCCTGAGGGAGATCCTATCTTAGCAAAAGGACAATTTGGCCTTGGACAAGTAATAGCTTTCACTTCTGCTTTAAAAAACTACTGGGGAGATGAGTGGCTTAAGTGGAATAAATTAGGGAAATTTTTCAGTGAAATGTTAAGAGAAGCAATTCCTCATCAGGTATCCGAAATTCAAATTTCCATAAGGGAAGAGGAGGGGAAAGGTATTTTAAATATAGTTTATGCTGATAAAGATGGAAATTATATAAACTTTGCCAATTTGAAATATACCCTCACTGACATTCAGGGAAGAGAAATAAAAGGAAGCTTCTATCAAAAGGCACCTGGGACCTATGAGGCTATATTTCCTATAGAAAAACTTGGGAAATATCAAATTACTATACAAGATAACGATAAAATCTTAGCTAAAATACCTTGGTCCTTTGGAAACTCAAAGGAGTTTATCCCAAAAACCTTTAATAAAGAATTAGCGCAAAAAATCACTTCTATATCTTCAGGAAAGATTATATCTTCTCCTTCCGATGTCTTTAGAAGAATGCCTTATTGGGATGCTGATAAAAAGGATCTCTCAACTCCCCTATTAATCTCTTGCGTAATTCTCTTCCTCGTAGAACTTATTTCAAGAAGATGGAAAGAAATTCAAGAATTAATATTAAACCTTCTTGGTAAAATAAAAATAGTAGAAGATCAAGAATGGTATAAGAAAGTAGAAAGTAAAATGATAGAAGAGTTTAACAAAAAGCCTACTCCCTCCATGCTTGAGACAGTAACCCTTGAACTTAGAGCAAGAATGTTTATAGCTCATCTTAAAGAGGAAGAAAGAAAAAGAAAGGAAAAGAAATGAAGGAGAAAGAAAGCTTAAGTAAATTTTTAATAAAAGCCCAAGAGGATGCAATTAATCCCATAAATAAAACCATAGAAGAAGTACGAGATATATCTCTGAATTTAAGACCATCTCTGCTTGACAATTTAGGACTTCTATCTGCCCTAAAATGGTACATACAAAAGCAGACAGAAAGAGCCAATATAAATATTGAATACAAATTTAATTTTAATGAAGAAAAACTTGAAAAAGACTATGCTATCTCGGTGTTTCGTATCATACAAGAAGGCATCACAAATGCTATAAGACATGCCAATGCCAAAAACATTTATGTAGAGATAAAAGAAGAAAATAAAATAGTTGAGATAACTATAAAAGATGATGGCATAGGCCTTAATGTAGATGAGATATGGAAAGTAAAAGAAAGGGCAGAACTGTTAGGAGGAAAAATAGCTCTCAATAGTGAAATAGGGAAAGGGACAGAGATAAAAGTTTGTTTTACTATAGATTGACCCCATGTCTATTAAAGTCTTAATTGCTGATGACCATACTTTAGTGAGAGAAGGAATTAAAGCTCTCCTAAAAGAAAGGGGAGAAATTGAGGTCATTGATAGTTGCAAGTACAGGAAACGAAATCATCTCAAAGACAAAAGAATTAAATCCTGATATTATTCTCCTTGATATATCTATGCCTGAGGTAGAAAATCTTTCCTTCTGTAAAAAGATCAAAGAAATTTCTCCCAATACTAAAATAATAATTCTTACCATGCATTTTTCAGAGGAATATGTAAAAGAGGCTTTCAAAAATGGCGCAGAAGGATACATATTAAAGGACTCATCCTTCTCAGAGCTTGAAATAGCAATTAAGTCAGTATTTGAAGGACATACCTACATAACCCCTAAGGTGTCCAAGGTAATTATAAAGGACTATCTTCAAAAAGAGCAAAATCCACTAAAAACTCTCACCGAAAGACAAAAAGAGATCCTAAAACTTATAGCAGAAGGCTACTCCTCAAAAGAAATTGCCTACAAGCTTAATATAAGCATTAAAACTGTAGAAGCTCATAAATCTCAAATAATGGAAAAACTTAATATTTATGATATTCCTGGTTTAGTTAAATTTGCCATCAAAAACAAACTTATAGACTTATAAACTCTTTATCTCTAAGAGTTTTTCCTATAAAAATCTCAGAAAAAACCCTATAGCATAAATTCCTCTTTATTTTTAACATAAAAACTAAAGGAGGAAATAACAATGGTTAAAGTCTTTATCATAGATGATAGCAAAGATTTTATAAATTCAGCAATAAAACTCCTTACCGAAGAGGGAATTGAGGTAATAGGCTATGCCTACTCTGGAAAAGAAGGGATTGAAAGTCTTCAAAACTTAAATCCTGATATTGTATTTGTAGATATAGTAATGCCTGATATGGATGGATTCTCAGTAATAAAAGAGCTTAAAAAACTAAACAATCCTTTTAAAACCGTAATTCTGACCTTATATGATAATGACGAATACAGAAAAGTAAGTGAGGAAATAGCAGACGGATTTGTCTCTAAATCTGACTTTTTCTCAAAGATAAAAGAAATATTAGAAGGCATCCTAAGAGAAGAGAAAAAGAAAACCATATATAAGAAATGAACTTGTAGAAGTTTTTGTAAAATATGGAAAATCCATAATACCTATCCTTATAGAGAGGCTAAAGGAGGAGGATTTAGAAATAAAATCCTCTACCATTATTGCCTTAGGAAGAATAGGAGACAAATCTGTTGTGCCTCATATAGTTGAAGTCTTAAACAATCACGAAGAATTAGCAGTGGTATGTGCTGGAGCTCTTGCGAAAATAGGGGATAAAAGTGCCTTATGTCAGACAAGCTATAATATCCGCATTAAATTCTATAGGACATCCTTCTATGCCAGAAAGGATAAAAAAGCTTCTTAAAAGTGAAAATCCTTATGAAAGAGAGTCTGCAGTAAAAATCGCAGGATACTTTGGATATGAAGAATGTAAAGAAGAAATTTTTAATTTGGTAAATGACAAAGACGAAGAGGTAAGAAAAGTAGCATACGAGAACATAGTCTTCTTTGAAGATGAGAAAATTTTCGAAATATTAAAAGAAGGTTTAGAAAAAGAAAAAAGAAAAGTGCGAGAGGTAATAGCAAGATCATTAATTTATTTAGGTAAAGATAAGGCTTTACCTCTCGTTGAAATAGCTCTAAGAGACTCATCTCCATGGGTAAGATATTACGGAGTTAAATCTCTGGTTCATCATAATCCTCCTGATCTTTTAAGTATCCTACAAGATCTTCTTTCTAAAGAAGATACCACTCTTGTAAAAATAATCATCATAGAGTCTATTGGAAAAACAGGAAATGTAAAGGCTATTGATATCTTAAAAATGTTAATGAACACCAACGACAAGGATTTACTCCTTGCAGAACAATCTTTAGTAGGACTTAAAACCTTTAATGATTTTCTCAATTATATCTATGAAGAAGATAGAGAAAGATTCAAACAAAGATATCACGAGCTCTTAGATAAGACTTTTGAATATATTATAGATGAGTTCAAAATTAAAAAGGGAAAGGATATAGCATATATTGAGATGTCTATGGTAGGAATAATGTATAAAGGAAAGCCTGCCATTTTAGGAACTACCCTTGACATAACTTATAGAAAAAAGATGGAAGAGGAATTAAAAATATTATCCATTACAGATCCTTTAACAGGACTTTATAACAGACGTGGCTTTATCACCTTAGCAGATCACACTTTAAATCTTGTAAAAAGATTAAATAAAAAAGCTATAATCTTATTTATAGACCTTGATTATATGAAATGGATTAATGATAATTTAGGACATAATGTAGGAGATCAAGCATTAATTGATGTTGCTAACATACTTACCTCTACCTTTAGGCAAAACGCTCTTATCGCAAGAATTGGAGGGGACGAATTTGTAGTACTTGGAATTATTGGAGAAGAAAACCATAAGGAGAAGATAATTGAAAGACTGACAGAAAAAGTAAAAGAATTCAACACCAAAGAAAAAAGACCCTACAAGCTGTCTTTAAGTGTAGGTTATGTAGTATACGATCCTGAAAATCCTAAAACCCTTGAAGAACTTCTCCAGCTCGCAGACCAATTAATGTACGAAGAGAAAAGACTAAAGAAACAAAACAGCCAATATCCCTTTGGAAGGCGCTAATAATTCTTATCTTTTCCTTTGCTCAAATAACCAGTCTATAACTTCTTCATTGTCATAGACTGGTATCCAAGAGGCATGGGGGTGATAACCCATTCTCTCCATCTCTCCCCACAAAAACTCCGTATACTTTACCTTTCCCCCTATTTCTACAAGCCTTCTTACTACCGATCTTGAAAATTCCACACTTACCAAATTGTCGTCTTCGGCATGAAAGATCCAAAGAGGAATGTCTCTTATCCTTTCAAGATTATTTATGTCTGCTCCCCCACATATGGGGATCGCTCCTGCAAAGAGCTCTGGATGTTCTATAAGAAGAGCAAAGGTACCAAAACCCCCCATAGAAAGTCCTGTTAAATAAATCCTATTAGAATCAATATTTTCCTCACTTATAATCTTCCTAATCAAATTTGCAACAGCAAGAAGAGTTTTTGTAGGTTTAAAGGGATTACCCCTCATAAGAAGCTCAGTCCAACTACTATCTGCAGGACACTGAGGAGCAAGAACAAAACAAGGGTGCTCTGCTTGCTGTCCTGGCTCTGCAAAAGTTACCGCACCTCTATACCATGCTATATGTAGAAAATTATCATTTCCCCTTTCTCCTGCACCATGTAAAAATACCACAAGAGGATATTTTTTATTTTTATCTATATTTTTAGGCACATAAAATCTATAAGGAAGAATAACTCCCAAATCCTTATCTTCATAAATCAAAGCTTTAAATTCATCTATTATAAGATGTCTCTCTTCAGAAGTAATCAATGAAAAGGGCATAATTTCTTTTCCATCTACACTCTTAATACTCACCTTCTGCTCTATTTCGTATTCTAACTTTAATCTTTTTGAAAGAAATCTTTGAGGATCAAAAGTAGCAGTAACAGCCGAAGGTTCCTTAGGATTTAATTCTAAAACTAAAAACCTTCCTTGATTAGTAAAGGGAGCAGGTAACAACTCTCCATTATTGTTAGCATAAACTTTTTTAATACTTCTTTCCACAAATTTCCCCTCAAGTTTTGTCTTTACTGAAAACATGTTTAGATTTAAATTTCCAGCATTTATCTCCGCATCATATTCCAAAACTACCGCTACAACCCTCTCCCCTTCAGGCATAACTCTCGTTACTATAGTTGCCCTTGGTATATTATGAGGAGTTAATACTTCAGACATTTTACCCTCCACAAAAACAGCATAATTTGTGAATATTATACCACCACAAAAGAGAGTAAGAAAGAAGAGGGCTGGGAGCATAAATCCCAACCCTCCATTACTTCTCATCATCCTAGCTATTGTATTTCTAAGTAATCCAAATATACGTCCCATGTTCCATTATCCGAAGTAAGGATTAGTTCTACCGTTTGATTCCCCGTAGCATGGGAAATATTGCTCAAGGTTTGTACCGTTGGTGTTGTGCCTGTAAAGTAAAAAGTTCCAACTTTCTGTCCTCCAATCCTTAAATCTACTGCTGCTGTATTATTATTACTAGAGCATCCACGGAGTCTAAAAGTATGCACAGAGTTTGCAAAGTATTGTGTATAGTATGCTCTGTCATTGTTTGCATAAAGTGCTACCCCGTTAAATGGACTTGATATCCTTGAGGCATATGGACCACTTAAGGACATGTTTTCACATTCTACTCTTGTTACAGTAGTACTGCCGCCACTACTGCTACTAGTGGAAAAGGTGTTTTGAGTTATATTAGCTGAACCACTACTCTGATAACCTTCAACACAAAGAGTAATCTGATCAATAGTACCAAGATTTAATCCCTTATTTGCCCAGGCTCTAAAATGATCAGTTACTGTAACTGTTCCACTGGTTCTCTTTGATGTCCTTACGCTCCAATACTGATCAAAGGTAGCTGTACCTACAATAGATGGTTGATTTACACGAGTAGTTCTGTAAATATCATAGGTACCACCATCAATGGTAACCTGCCCAAGAGATGTTGCACCTGGTGGACGCCAGGTACCCCAACTTTCTACAATGTAGAACTCCACTAAAGGATTAGTAGACCAGCCATAAATGCATAAGTAGGAGTTTCCATTAGGATTGTAAGTTGCCGAGTATGTAATTTTAACAGTACCTAAAGATTGCCATGACTGATTGTATTTCTTACCTGTCCTAAACAGTGCATTGTTTATATTGCTCCACTGACAGCTAAACCTTCCCTGAGTGTATACAGTCATTGTTGTATTCCCTGAATCTTTCCATAATTCATAGTAATATCCGTCAAAAGTACCACTTGCATTGCTTGTTAGAGTTATAGATGTTTGAGCATGTACTTGCGTATATACTGCAATAAGCAGCATAATTAAGAGAAGTTTAGTAAGTTTTTTTAAGTACACTTTAAACACCCCACTTTATTTTTTTATTATCCCTTTAAGGGCTACTTAGCCCAATAGGGGATCCACTTTTAAAATCGTTTTTACAAACCTTTAAATTTTGATTTAAAATTTTATACTAAGAAGAATACCTTGTCAATATACTGAAAAAAATTACACCATGAAATTAATTTTGTAATAAAAGCCTTTAAAACAATAAAAAAAATTAATGAAACTATTTTTATACTTTTTAAAATATACTATATCTAATTCCTACTTAAAGGGAGCCTGTTTTAAAAAATTTTAGATGGGTAAAAAAGATAGCCTTAAATGGAATATCATCCAGCAACAAAAGATCTATGTGGCAAAATAAAGGTAAAAAGAATAGAGAATTTTAAAAGTTAACTTATTTTAATCTCCTGCAAGGAGCTCATCAGGTATCTAAATAGAGCGGTAGATAGAATAGATACAAAGAAAATCCCTGTAATAGACTTTTGAAAGTTTTCTCTTTGTGTGTTTAAAAAAGTGTGGTATAATTAAAATGGAATTTAAGATTTTAAATCATACCCTCAATTAATACTCTTTAAAATCTTAAATTTCAAGAGAGAAAAGTAGGGGAATTTTTTAATTAGGGGGAGGAGAATGAGAAAAATATTAATTAAATTCTTTATTATTCTCATGTTTTTACTAATTATAACTTTTGCTTCAAGCTTTAAGGGCCAAGATTATAATGGTTTTAACTTCCCATACAAAGGTGCTCTTTTTCTACATGATGGAGATTTTGTTGAATTTTACTGCGACTCTAATCATAGTGTTTTTTATTATTTAACCTTTAAAAGTGGAAATTGTCCAGTTGAAGTAATGGAAAGGAAGAATGATGGCTCATGGAAATCAATCAAAACTATAATTTTACCCCCTAAAATGTATTCTAATAATGTAAATTTAAACAATCTAAGTTTTTTAGGCTTCTTTGATTTAGCAAATGTTCCAGGATGTTTGAACAAAAGAATAGGTATACATCTTAGAGAGAATAGAACAATTGGTGGAAATTATTATGGAGATAAAGATTTATTTATTATGCTAAAAGATGGGACAAATGTTTATCTTTGGAAAGGTGTTGATTCATATGAAGCATTTGATCTTGATGGAAGAGCAAGAAAAGAAGATAAATGGATAGAATATGCAAATAGTCTTGTAGATAAAAGAATCGCTACTATTAATAATATGATAAACACTTTTATTGAGATATCCTCTCTTAATGAGACGTCTGAAGCTATGAAATCGGCCTTAGGAAATCTTCTTAACGGCATATCCTCTTCCTATTTTCCTCCAGATCATTTATCTCTTGCAAAAGATTATTGTATAAATATAGCAACAGAGTATTTATCTCTTTATTCCCAATGGGCAATAAGTATGACAAGATCTCTAAATTATGTGGTTTGCGGAGCTTTAGGGGATGTTTATAGTGGAGCTTTTCAAGGTTTGCAATATGTACAATGGATGCAAAACATATTAAGTAAAACAATCCCACAGTCTATTTTAACAGTGAACGAAGCTTATGATAGGACTTTGCGTTTTAAGAGTTTTGTAGGTAGGATAAGAACTGCTTCTTCATCTCAGTTGGATAATTTAAAACAATATCTCTTAAAAGAAAAGGAAGCAAGACAAATAAAAAACAAAGAAAATTTAAGAAATACTCTTATTTCTCAACTTAGTTTACTTCATTCTTCAAGTTGTGATAATAATCCTCTCTTTACTAATGACCAAGATATATCAAAAGGCGAAGGTTTATCTTTGTGGCATATTTATGCAAAAGCATGTAGTATAGCAAAAAGCAGAGAAAATGATCCAAATTATCCCAAAGGAGAAAGACAGGCGTATTCAATGTTAAGAATTTTAACAGAGAAACTTATGGCTACCATCTTAAATTTATACCTTGAAACATTGTGGGTTAAAAATGCAGAAGAAGTTTCCTATTTATTAAGAGGATAGCTGATTTTAGATTATGCGAAAATTGTGGATAAAAGTGGGGTCTTTAAAAAATAGACAGGGGGGGTCCGAATATGAAAACAAGGTATTTTAAGATTATCTTAATTTTTCTTTCTATGCTGTTAGTTTTAGGCTTCGCTTTAGCCCAAAGTGATTCTGAAGAATTAGTACAGATAGAAACAGAGGAGTTTGTTGAAGAATTAGAAGAAGTTGAAGTCTTAAATTTAATTCAAAATGGAGATTTTGAAAGCGGGCAGCTTTCTCCATGGGAGGTAGTATTAATAAATATAAAGGATTTTAATAAATATGAGGCAGAGATTTTTGTTGATTATTTTATGTGGGCAAGGAAAAACTCAGAAGCAGATGGTGGATATATTGGAATTAAACAATCTTTGGGAAATTACGATGTTAAAGAAAAGAAGACATTAAAACTATCTTTTGATATATTAGTTTCTTTACAGGAATTAGATTCAGATGGTTGGGCTGGAGGTGAGTATCCTGCAAACGTAGAACTTGTATTTGTAGATGAAAATAATGAAGAATATGTTTATAAGAAATGTTTCATTCTAAGAGGTAGCAAAATAAATTATCCGGAAAATAATGTGACTGAAATTGACAGTGGAGACTTTTATCACTTTGAAATAGATTTAATGCAAGATCATGAAATTTTAGAAAATATTTTATCTCATCCATATTTAAAAGAGATAAGAGTTGGGGGAAGTGGTTGGGATTTTGTAGGTGCGGTGGATAACATATTTTTAACTACTAAGTGACTTGTAAAATAAAGCGAGGAGTAAAAATTTTTAGGCGCTTCACTTGATGACCTTAATTTATATTATGAGGAGGGTTATAAAAGTGAAAAAAGTTTCTATTGGATTGTTTATTATTTTAATAATTCTTCTTGTGATAGTTTTTGCTTCTTCCTTTAGAAATAGAGACTATGGACAAGACGACTTCCCATACAAAGGTGCTCTTTTTCTACATGATGGAGACTATGTAATATTTGAATGTACCGAAGGCTATAATGGTTTTTATTATATGACAGGAAAAGATTATGAAGTGCCTGTGCAGGTTTTTGATTATAACACAGGGAAAGAGTTAGGATACTTATTTTTACCAGGAAATCCTTATCCAGTAGGTGAAAATTTTAGTTACGCTCCTTTCCGATGGATGGATTTGCAACAGGGATATAAAGGGAGGACACTAAAGATAGTTTTAAGAGAAAATAGAAAGATTTATAATAAAACTTACGGCGACAGGGATTTGCTTATTAAATTTAAGCCCGGCACAACTGTTTTGTACTGGCATGGGGTTGATTCAACAGATTGGTGCGATTTGGATTATGTAGCCAAGTAATGTTTTCTCCTTTATAGAAGTGAAGCGCCTAAATTTTTTCTTTGATATATATTTACGGAGCATGAATGGGGTTAGAGTAAACATTAAAACTTAAGCAGTTTTTAAACTTCGTTAAATTTCTGATCTGTAATCAAAAAAATCACCCCCCTAGGAGCTATTTTAAATGAGAGAAATCTATCTAAATCTCAGATAATATTTATACCTCCCCTAAAAAGAGGGTGATAAAATAATTAGAGATTCAGCTCCTTTAAAGTAGACAAACTTTATCTTTTGTATTAAAATAATTTGATAGCTAATTATTGGAGGTGTTAATTTTGCGATATCTCATAAAACTTGTCAAAATTGCAAAACCGTATTGGGGGTATCTCATAATATCAGCCATAAGTCTTCTTATTTTAACAGGAATAAATCTTCTTGGACCTTGGCTTATAAGAAGCCTTATAGGAATTATCACAAACATTACTCACTACCCCAATGCCAGAGAGGATATAATAAAAATATCTCTTGTTTTAGTTTTATCCTACATTTTAGGAATAGTTTTTCAATTCTTAAGAAACTATTTTTCCCATTATGCAGCATGGCATTTAGTGGCTGATGTAAGGATGATGGTATATGATAAACTACAAAATTTATCCTACAGATATTTTGTGGACAAGCAAACAGGACAACTTATGTCAAGGGTAGTAAATGACACTGCAAACCTTGAGATGTTAATTGCTCATGCGGTACCAGATCTTATAAGCAACCTATTAATACTTACAGGAATTGCTACAATACTTTTTATAATAAACCCTACCTTAGCCCTCCTTTCTCTCACCCCTATTCCCTTTTTACTTTTCAGTAGCAGTTTGTTTGCCAAAAAAATTATGCCCATATTTAGAAAAGCTCAAAAAGCTCTTGCAGACCTAAATGCAGATCTTCAAGATAACCTTTCTGGTATAAGAGAGATTCAGCTTTTTAATAAACAGGAGAAGGAGTATAAGAAAATAAAAGAAAAAGTATATAATCAAATAAATGCCCTTCTTTCTGCCTTAAAACTTAGCGCCGTATTCCATCCTACGGTTGGATTTTTAAGCTCCCTTGGAAACCTAATTGTGGTCTCTATTGGAGGAATAATGGCTCTTTCTGGCAAAATACAAGTTCAAGATATTGTAGGATTTTTACTCTACCTTGGAATGTTTTATCAGCCAATAAATGCCCTTGCCCAAATTTTGGAGAATGTTCAACAGGCCCTTGCAGGAGCAGAGAGGGTATTTGAAGTACTGGAGACAGAGCCAGAGATAAAGGAAAAGGAAAATGCTATTGAGCTTAAGGATGTAAAGGGTAAAATTACCTTTGAAAACGTTAATTTCTCCTATAATCCCGGGGTTTACGTATTAAAAAATATCTCCTTTGAAATAAATCCTGGAGAGATGGTAGCTTTTGTAGGTCCTACAGGAGTAGGAAAAACCACCATAATGTACTTAATAAATCGGTTCTTTGATCCTGACTCTGGATCCATAAAGATAGATGATATAGATATAAGGGATGTAACTTTAAAATCTCTTCATGAAAATATAAGTATAGTACTTCAAGATGTATTTTTATTTAATGGTACTGTCTTTGAAAATATAGCCTATGGAAAGGAGAATGCCACTCTTAAAGAGGTAATAGAGGCTGCAAAAATTGCCCATGCCCATGAATTCATAGAGAGACTTCCAAAGGGCTATTTTACTGAAATAGGAGAGAGGGGAATAAAACTTTCTGGAGGACAAAAGCAGAGGCTTGCCATTGCAAGGGCAGTCTTAAAAAATGCCCCTATACTTATCCTTGATGAAGCTACTTCATCGGTGGATACGGAAACGGAAAGTGAAATTCAGAAAGCTATAAACAATTTGGTAGGGACAAGAACCATTTTAATTATTGCCCACAGACTCTCTACGGTAAAAAGAGCAGACAAAATCATAGTATTAAAAGATGGAGAGATTGTGGAGATCGGATCTCACGAAGAACTTATTAAGAAAAAAGGACTTTATTACAAGCTTTGTTCGGTACAATTTGCCGAGGATAAAATGGCAGAGATTGTAAGAAATTAATCCTTTTCAAAACAGTCCATACAGACAATTTTTCCTTCTTTAATTCTCATATTTCTTTCCGAAGCCTTTTCCCCACAAATTTCGCATTTTAAAGAGGGATATATCCTTGCTCTTTTAGGAATTTCGTCCCTTGGAGCTTGAAATTCAAACATGTCTTCCACATTCATTTTTAAAAGTTCTTTAGTCCATTTTTCTCTATCTTCCCTTCGAGGAAGATCCTTTAAGACTATCCTTACTCCCTCTCCTGTATCTCTTACGAAGAATGTAAAGGCTTGTTTTCCTCTATCTTTGAAGATAAGATTTCCTTTTCCAAAGGTACATCCAAGAATATATTGAATAGCATCTACTCCACATGCATTATTTTCTGTAATACAAACTATCTCTTCATCTTCAGAAAAGGAAATCTTAAGTTTTAAAACTGCTGCCTCCACTGCTTTATACCCTATAGCAAGCCCCGGACAGGAATGTCCATGAAAAGAAACACATTCGTCCCATAAAGCAGAATTAAATACTACTTTTTTTCTTGGTCTTTTTATAGCATCAATATCATAAACATATACTTTTATATCTAAAAGAGGACTCTTATCAATGGCATCAAGCCCTAACACATAAATTTTATTTCCTTCTATCTTTCTAATTTCGCCAATGGAAAAGGCAATAGGGTTTGGTCTTGAGGGAGACCTGGTGGAAAAAACACCTTTCTCTTCAGGTCCCCATGGGGTTATGGTCTTAAGTCTATTCCTATCTGCTCTATCACACCAGTAAAGAACAATTATATGTTTTACATTCTCTAAACCTTGCATTGCATCTCTATATTCCTCAAAAATCTCAATAACTGACTCTTTTAAATCCTCTGCCCACCTTCCTTGAAAAGGTGCCTCTTCCTTAGTTTTATATGGACTATGAATGACTCCGATAGGTTTAAGCTCCATATAAAATCCTCCTCTTCAGAAAAATATAATTACACTGCTAAAGGTACTACTACTGGTATATTATTTACTTTATCAATAACCACTTTTACTCCATAAACTTCTTCAATAATTTTTTCATTTATCATATCTATAGTGCCTTGGGCATAAATGGTGTTATTTTTTAGAAAGATAAATTTATCACAAAATCTTAATGCTAAATTCACATCATGAAGTACCACAAGAGCTGAGATATTTTTATTAATCACATATTCCTTTATAAATTGCAAAACTTCAATTTGATTTTTTAGATCCAAATTGTTTGTGGGTTCATCAAGAAGCAAAATTTTAGGTTCTTGAGCTAATGCCCTTCCTATTATCACTTTTTGAAGTTCTCCTCCCGATATCTCATCCACACTCCTTAAGGCAATATGTTGAAGGTTTAAATCTCTAATTATTCTTTCCACTATCTCAAGATCTTTTAAAGTGGCATCCCATTTAATATGAGGTCTCCTCCCTAAAAGGATCACATCAAATACAGTAAGATTATAGTAATCATACTTCTGAGCCACATAGCCTATAAGCTTTGCAACCTCTCTTCTTTTTATATTTCTTATATCTTTCTTATTCAAATAAATTACTCCTTCTTTTGGTGAGAGAATCTTATTAATGCACTTTATAAGGGTGGACTTTCCAGCTCCATTATTACCAAGAATTCCTACCATTTCTCCTTCTCTTACCGAAAAGGTTACATTCTTTAAAACAGGTGTACTTCTATAACTAAAATGTAATCCTTGAATTTCAAGAATCATCTTTTAAACCTCAAAGAAAGAAGGTAGAGAAAGAAAGGAGCCCCAAGAAGAGAAGTTATAGCACCTACAGGAAGTACTATGGGAGAAATTACAGTTCTTGCTAAGGTATCGGAGACAAGTAAAAGTAGTCCACCAAAAAGGGCAGAGCCAGGAATAAGAAACCTATAATCATTTCCTACAAATCTCCTCATAATATGGGGTGCAATAAGGCCTACAAATCCTATAACTCCAACACTCGCAGTTATTACTGCGGAAATTAAAGAGGTTATAAGCATGGAAACAATTCTTTCCCTCTCCACATTAATTCCAAGACTTTTTGCCGTTTCATCCCCACTCTCAAGGGAGTTATAATCCCACCTTCTGGAGACAAAATAAAAAGCACCCAAAAGTACCACAATAAATATTATCCTTATATCTTTTAAAGAAATTCTACCTATATCTCCAAAGGTCCAAAAAATCACTGCAGCAATTTTTACCTCGTTGGCAAAGTACTGAATGATGGTGGTCAAAGCAGAAAAAAGAGAAGACAAAGAAACTCCTGCAAGGATCATAGCCTCAGGCGTTACTTTAAATCTGGAAGAAAGAAGAATAATCAATACAGTAGTCATCATAGCTCCTAAAAAAGCAAAAAGGGGAGTTAAATAAGGAATATTCTGGTTAAACAACACAATAGACAAGGTAGCTCCCAAGGCTGCTCCTTGAGAAATACCCAAAGTAAAGGGAGAAGCCATAGGATTTCTTAGAACATTCTGAGATATACAACCTGAAACTCCAAGCCCAATTCCTGCTAAAATAGCCCCAAGTACTCTAGGAATCCTTATCTGCCATACAATTAAACCTAATTTACCTTCACCCTTTCCGAGAAAAGCTCTGACAAAATCTAAAAGATTAATCCCAGAGGACCCTACATTCAAGGCAAATATAGAAAAGATTATTATGAAAAATCCTAATAAAAAGATAACTAAGATCTTTCTCCCCGTATATTCCTTATACTCTTTTACTGTAATTTTATACTCCATAACTTTACTCTTCAAGGTTTACCCTTTTAAGTTCTCCATATGATTTGGCAAGTTCAGAGTAGATATTCTTCCCCCTCTCCCCAAAGAAAAAGGTATAAATCTCTTGAGCCTTGTTTCCTATAATTATATCCTTAAATTTATCAGGATATACCACTTTGGCTACCCAAAACATATCTACAAGGGCAGTATCAATATTGGTATTGTAATTGTTGTAAGGATATATTCCATAGATATTTTTATTTTTATAAGCTCTCAAGGCTTTATAAAAATCAGGATTTTTACTAAAGTCGTCCTTTACTAAATTGAGATTTCCAAGATCCAAAAAGATTATATCAGGATCCCAAATCAAAAGCTTCTCCTTCTCTATAAATACGCTACCCTTTTTACCAAGAGAATCAGCTACGTTCTTGATATAAAGGGGAGTAAAAATTGGGAAATATCCTTGAGTACTCTCTATACCCCTTGCCCCCTTAAATCCTAAAGCTCCTACGTAAACCGATGGTTTATTTTTATCAGCAATATATCTCGTCTTTAAGGAAAAGGCATTCCTTATATTTTTTATATAAGTTATAATGGCAGAAGCCCTTGCTTCCTTGTTTAGCACCTTACCAATAATCTCCAAAGATTTAAAGAGATCTTCATCAAAGGTGCCAAGAGTACCATAATTTAAAACCACTACAGGAATTTTTGTTTTCTCATAGAGCTTATCTGCTCCACCCTTGTCCAAAAGTTGAATAACAAAGATTACATCAGGATTTACTGCTATTAGTTTTTCAGGATCCGGAGAAGTATCAGGTCCTCCCTGACCAATTATGGGAAGTTTCTCTATAATATCAAAAAATGCCATATTATAAGTCCTACCAATGGTGTACCTTTTATCAATATTTTCTACCCCTACAATTCTACTAAACTGATCTACATAACTTACAATTCTTAAGGCTCCCGGACCAATAGCCACGACCCTTTTTACTGGCTGACTTATCTCAACCTTCCTTCCTGCAAGATCAATTATTGAAATAGTATTTTTTGTCTGAGAAAAAGATAAAGAGGAATAAAATATTAACAATAGAGGTATTAACAGAGCGAATTTGAAAATGTATTTATTTATATTCATATCTACTTTTCCTCCTCTTAGTGCTACTTTTTACAAAAATTATAACACAAAAAGAAAAGTAAAAAAAGATCTGTGATATAATATAAAAAAATGGTTCCTGAAAATAATAGGGATATATTGATAGTAGAAGATTCACCCACTCAGGCAGAATATTTAAGAAATATCCTGAGAGATTATAATTTTTCCTCTTTTGTTGCTCTTTCAGGAGAAGAAGCTATAGAGATCTTGAAGAGTAAAACCCCTAAATTAATCATATCGGACATTTTGATGCCTGGAATTGATGGATTTGAACTCTGTAAGATAGTAAAAAGCAGTGAGAAATGGAAAGATATAATTGTATTATTACTTACTACCTTGTCTGATCCAAAAGATATAATAAAAGCCTTAGACGTTGACGCAGATGCCTTTATAATAAAACCCTTTAATAAAAAATATCTCATATCTACAGTTCAATTTCTTATATCCCACAGTGAATTAAAAAAACTTGGCTATACAGAGTCGAACTTAGAGATAAATATTATGGGGAAGAAATATACCCTCAGATCAACTCAGATCCAAATTTTAAATCTTCTCCTATTTTCCTATGAAAAAACCATTGGAGATATGGAAGAGATTAGCAAATTAAAACAAGAAATCAAGAAACTAAATGAAAAATTAAGAGAAATATATGAAAAGGACAAAGAATATGATTTTCTTATTGAAGGAATTCCTATTCCCATTCTGGTAATAAAAGATATAAGAGGAGAAATCATAGGTGCTAATTCTTCGGCTCTTTCCTTTTTCAACATGAAAAAAGAAGAGATCATTGGAAAAAACATCTTTGAGATCCTTCACCTTTCTCCCCTTCATATTACCCAACTTAGGGAAACTCTTACACCATCAAAGGATAAAAAAACGGTTAAAATTAAAGCAACTTTGCCCTCTGGAGAGTCAGCAGAGCTTCGAATTATAACCACTCCTATATTTTATAAAGAAGTTCCTGCCTTCCAAGTCTCTATATTGAAAACTTAAAATCCTTCTCTTTAAAAAGCCTTATACAAGCATCAACCACATCAGGATCATATTTTGTTCCTTTGTTTTTCTCAATTTCTTCCAAAGCCTTATCAATTCCAAAAGGAGGTCTGTAAGGTCTATGAGAGATCATTGCATCAACCACATCTGCCACCGCTACGATCCTTGCAGAAAGATTTATCTCCCCATTTTTTAATCCTTCAGGATATCCGGATCCATCAAGCCTTTCGTGATGTTGAAGTACTATATAAAGTACCTCTGGAGGAAAATCTATATTCTTAAGCATATTGTATCCCGTTAAAGGATGAGTTTTTACTATCTCCATTTCAATGTTATTTAATTTACCAGGTTTATTTAAAATCTCTCCAGGAATTGCAATCTTCCCAATATCATGGAGTAACGCTCCTATTCTGATGGCGTCAACTTTATCCTTAGGCAAACCAATCTCTTTTGCGATAGCGTGAGAAAGTTCTGCAACTCTTTTCTGATGATAAGCAGTATAAGAGTCTTTATGCTCCATTATGGAAGAAAGAGTATTAATCACTTGATTATATAGATTGGTAATTTTACTAACACTTCTTCTTAAATCTTCCTCTAATTCTCTCTCCTTAGTTTTATCAAGAATATAGATTAAAACTCTCTCCCTTCCCACAGGGTAAACATATACATTTATAAATCTTAATTTCCCAATAGGATCAATGACTTCAACCTCAAAGTTTAAATTCAAATTGCCGTCATAAACTTTTAAGAGTTCATTTTTCAAAGTATTTAAACCTTCTTCAGTAAAATAATTAAACACGTTTTCTTTAAGGGCGTCAAAACTAAATCCTTTATACTCATTATAAAAGCTTTCATTTATGTAAATAAATTTGATTTTACCTATAATCTCATATATAGCCTCAGGATAAATCTCAAGATACTTATCAATTTCATTTCCTGCGATTTTCTTAATAATCCTAAAATAATTAAACATTTCAGAAAGATCCACCTCAATGATGGGGAAGGGACTTTGGGATATAAAAGATGCATAGTTTTCATACATATATGTTAAAAAGGAGAAATCATTTATAGTTATAATGTTTAAATTGTAATCTGAAAAAGAGAAAAAATTTATAAAAATCTTTATCTTTTCTCCATTACTTTTGGTTAAATAGGTTTCATAACCCCAGTCCAATTTTTTCCAAGAACTTATGTCCCCAAGGATCTCGTATATGTGTTTCTTATCTTTAACCTCTTCTCTTTTATATCCTGACTTCTTCTCAAAGTTTGAATCGCATTCTAATACTAAACCTTGAGAATTTACAATCAAAAAACAAGAACTTATATTTTCAAAAAAATCTTTCATACAAACTCTTCCTTATATCCCACCCACCTTACTCTGAGTAAGATTATAGCATAGTTTCCTTTGAAACAAAAATATACTAAATTTTTAACTTCTTATTTCAATTTCCAAATCCTAAGATGAGAGTACTAAAAGCACTGCTATAAATAAAGCTAAAATGTTAAGGATTTTAAATTTAATATTTCTCTACCCCTTAGGTTATATATTAAGTCGCTTAATAATGTGATATGATAATTAAAAAAGTCACGGGGAAAATATGAAAAGATTAATCTTTACAACTATTTTTATTTTTGTATTTTCTGTAACCTCAGCCCAAACCTTAAGTTTTAATGGAAACATGAATATAAATTCTTATTATGCCTACTTTTCAGGAGACTCATCCCTAAATTATCTCTCCTCAGAGATTCAAGAAGGAATTTATTTCTACCAAAATTCCCAATTTTCCATAGATTACCTCACTAAAAACCTATCTTTAAATTTCAGTTATCAGTCTCAGCCTAAGGAAAGAGTAGATTTATTCCTGAGATCGGAAAATTTTTATATGAATTTTAGTAATGAACTTTATCAGAACTTCTCTCCACTTACCTTGTATAATAAGATCCTAAACGGCATCTACAGTTCATATGAAAGGAAAAAATTAAATATGGCTTTAATCTTTGCAAAGATTGAGGGAAGAAAAAAGATGACAAAATTTAATGGAAACGAGACACAGGGTCCATATTTTATTGGAGACTTCTTCTTGATACCTTATAAAGAGAGGGCCTATTTAAATGGAAACTTGTTAAAAAGAGATGAGGATTACATAATAGATTATACTTATGGGGTAATTTATTTTAACTTTGTGGTGTCCTTCCAAGATGAAGTAATCTTAGAATATGAGATTTCAGGAAATACTGAAATTTACAATGTGGCGGGTTTAGGTATAGGGTATTCTCCCTTTAAATTAAGTTATATCTCCCTCCAAAGTACATCCACAAATACTCAAAGAAGCTTTATAGAAGGATCTTTTAAAATAAAAAGGGACGAGAATAACTTTTTAGAAATAAGAAGATCTTATGCCCTCCTTGAAAACAATTACTCGGGATATGCAGACTATTTAAAGCTATCTTTCAAAGGAAAAATTATAAACAGTAATCTTGAGATTATAAACTCCACTGAAAATTATCCTTATATTCCAGAAATTCTTGGAAATTTTAATCTCACTCCTGGACTTCGAAACCTTACTTTAAATCTTAATCTAACCCCTTTAAGTATTATTAATTACTATTTTTCTTATAACTTAAGTGGGGATAATATAAAGTGGCTTCATAATTTAAGCATGAATTCTACATCTTTAAAGCTTTCCTTATCATACCGAGAAGAAAACAACAAAAACACTCAAGTCTTAAATTTCACTTATATTCCTATAAATTTATATGGCATGATTCAGAAGATTAATACAGGTTCTTCAACTATAAACACTTGTACCCTATCTCTATTACCTAAGATTAACAATTTTAACCCTTCTTTTTATTTCTCTCAAAAAGAGCAATTAATAGGTTCTTCTTATATAAAAGAACAAGAAATAGGAGGAAGCATAAGTTTAATAGGGAAAATTTTTGATTTTTCCATAGGAGGAAACTATAAAGTAAAAGGGAATTTAGATCCTCAAGCACCTATTCCCATATCCCAAAACTTTATTACCAACGGCGAAACCTATATTTTTGAATTAAATTATACTCCTTTACAAGATTCCATAAATTTATACATAAATAATACATATATCAGCAATAATGGAACCTTTACTTATTATCTCCCCGATGGCACTTATAAGACTTATACAGTAAATTATTACACTTACAATAATACTATTTTTATATTCTTCATTGATGAAGAAGGAGAAAATCCTCCTCCCGCAGGACTAAACATAACCATCAATTACCAAACAATCCTTCCTCAAAGAACTTTTTCTCAAAGCACTTTCCTAAAAATGAGAGTAAAATATTTCAACCTAAACCCATTATTAACTCTGCAAAGAAACAATGATAACAACTTCGTATACCACAATATATCTCTCTCCACTTATGGAATGCCTATTCAAAACCTCTGGATAAGCCTTACTGGAAATAAGGATATAGAAAGACCAAGAGGAAACCTATCCTTAAATGCCAATTACTATCTTAAGTCATCTTCTCTTAATTTTAACTTTTATTACAATGAGACAGAAAATATGGAAACTTTGTCTTCAAAAACTAACCTAAATCTCTCTTTTAATCCCTATGACTTTATTATTTACCTTGAGTACTATCAGAACTATTATTACCAAAATTTTTATAAAAATCTTTCCCTCTCTTTTGAACTAAAAAGATCCTTCTCCTTTGGAGATTTTAAAATTAAAATAACCAAAAATAAAAGAGAAGCATCTTATTCCTTGGCTCCTTATAAAAAGAACCTTCAGAATTTATCTTTTTCCAAAAAATTTAACGAATATACTACTGAACTCTCTTTTTCCCATGAATATTACAGCGATAAAGCAGAAAGGTATATAATAGGTTTATTTCTAACTCCTACAAAAACTCTCCCAAATTCCTCTGCTTTTATAAAATATATACTAAACAAAAAAGAAACAAATTTGCATATTTTTCAGATAGGAGGCAATATTTCTATAAACTTCTAATACCCCTTAGTTTTAACCAATTGCGTAATCTCAAAAATTTGTAATATAATTCTTTATATGAAAAACGTTTTCCTAATAGTATTAATAATCATATTAACATTTTCCATATCCTTTTCACAAAGCCTCAATATAAATGGCAACACCTATATAGATACGTATTTTTCCATATTTTTTGGGAACCCTTATCTTTTATCTCTTAATCCAAACATTCTCAAAGGAATATACATCTACCAAAATTCCCAGTTTTATTTAAATTACCATATACCTAAATTTACCCTTGACTTCTCTTATATTTCCCATCCCACGGACATCATGGAACTTTTCTTAAATTTTTCTGAGTTTAAAATTAGATTTAGTAATCTCCTTAACCTAAACTTTTCCCCACTCTCCCTATACAATAAAAAGGTTAACGGTATTTATATCACATATGAAAATAATACTCTTTCTCTTAAAGGAATAATATCAAAAATAGAGGGATTAAAAAAATATAAAAACTTTTATGGAAATGGTACCCCAGGACCTTACTTTCTTGAGGATACCTTTCTAACACCCTTTACAGAAAAAGTATATTTAAATGGGAATCTTTTGCAAAGGGATTTTGATTACGCTATAGATTACAAGCAAAGAATAATATCATTTAGCTTTGTAATTACAAAGAATGATTATATAGTCATAGAATATGAATCCCCCTCCAAAGAAATTTATAACCTTTCAGGCTTCTCCTTAAACTTAAGTGCTCTAAATCTTTCTTACCTTAATTTAGAGAAATCTATAGAGAACACCCAAAACAGTTTTTGGGAAGTAGGTATAAATATGGAAAAAGACGAAAATAACCTTTTAAATCTCCGAAGATCTTTTTTCTTTGTTAACAACATGTATTCTGGGTATGCAGACTATTTAAAATTTGCTCTGAGTAAAGAACTTTTCACTGCATCCTTGGAATACCTGTATGCAGAAAAAGGATACATATATTTAACAGAAGTTTTAGGGAACAACAATCTCTTATCTGATTCAAAATATATACATTTTAGCTTGAGTTTACTTCCCTTTTCTTCTTTAAGCTATATTTATGACTTTGAAAACAAAATTACCAAAGGAGAAGAGTTCTCAAAACAAAATCATACCCTTATATTGAATACCAACAATTCAAAAGCTGAATTCTCTTATAGCTATGAAAAAAGTAAAGAAGAGATTGGAATAACTTACACTTACTATCCTTTATCTTTAAATAGTATGTACAAAAAGACGATTTCTAACTCTTATGTCTCGTCAACTTATAGTATGTCTCTATCACCCTCTTTAGATTTTCTAAATTCTTACTTTTTAGTTTATTCTAACGATTATTATTCGGATAAAGCTTATTTTAGAGACTTCTCCTATACCATAGGAATAAGCATAAAAAGTAAAAGCTTTGAATTAAATATGGGAGAAAAATTTAATAAAAAAGAAAATTTAAATCCAGATACTCCCATTTATTTAGCTCAAATCTTTATGACCGACGGAGTAAATTTCTCTTTCCAACTATCTTACCCTACTATTGATATAAATTCAGTTAGTGTCTATATAAATAATATTCTTGTTCAAAATAATAGCACTTTTACATATCTTTTTCCTGACGGCTCTTATAAGACTTATACTTTAAATCTATCTATATATGAAAATAGAGTAGATCTATTCTTTGTAGACAATAATGGAATTCATCCTCCCCCTCCAGACCTTTCCTTAACCATCTACTACTTAACGATTATTCCTCAAGAAAGCTATTATCAAAGCCATGATTTACAATTAAAGTTTACAAGTCCAAAGATAAGTTCCTCCGCTTCTCTTCAGAGGATAGAACAGGATTTCATCTATGACTATCTTATTAATTTCTCAGCCCGAGGAACAATTCTTAAAAACCTATGGATAGATCTCACGAATATTTATAAAATATATGAAAAAAACAACAAGCTTTTACTTAAATCTGTATATTTCTTTTTACCTTCATATATTTATTTAGATTTAAACATAAATAGCTTCCCCTATGCAAAAACTATTCTTTTCAAAATTAACCCAGTTCTGACTTTTGGTGAAGATTTTATAAATTTCTCTTTAGAACATCTTGAAAACACTTATTATGAAGCATACCTTAAATACCTGTCTCTAAACTTAGAATTTAAAAAGAAATTCTCTCAAAATGAATTTAAAGCACATTTTTACAAAACCTGGAGGACTTATACTTCATCTGTAGATACTGGCACCTATTTACTAAATTCTGAATCTATAAACCTCTTAAGAGAATTAAATAAATCAAAATATGAGTTATTTATAATCCACGAAAAATATAATACCAACTTAGAAAAATATACTGTAATTTTTACTTATATTCCCAACAAATCTGAAAAATTTACCAACAATTGCCTTTATATAAAAGGAATATACAGTGCATTAGAGCAAAACTATTCTTTTATCCTTCAAATAGGAGGTAATATTTCTGTGAATTTTTGAAATTAGTATAAATTTGACACATATCTATTTAAGTAGTATTATTATCAAGGAATTTTAGTGTATGAAAGGAGCGAATAACTTGGTGAGAAACAAATTCTACATAACAACTCCTATATATTATTCAAATTCTGAACCTCATATAGGTACTGTGTATACCACTATTGTTGCTGATACCTTCGCCCGTTTTTATAGACTTAAGGATTATGACGTGTTTTTCCTTACGGGACTTGATGAACATGGACAAAAATTAGCAAGAACAGCTCAAGAAAGAGGCTATACGCCTCAAGAATACGTAGATCTGATGGCACAAAAGTTCATAGAAACTTGGGAAAAAATAGGCATAACCAATGATGATTTTATAAGAACCACAGAAAAAAGACATGAAGAGGTAGTACAAAAAGTATTCCAAAAACTATATGATAAAGGATATCTATATAAGGGAAGCTATGCAGGCTGGTACTGTACCCCATGTGAAACCTTCTGGCAAAAAGAAGAGCTCCATGATGGGAATTGCCCTGCTTGTGGAAGACCTGTGGAGTGGCTTGAGGAAGAAACTTATTATTTCAAACTTTCTGCCTTTGCAGAGCCTCTCCTGAAATATATTGAGGAACATCCTGAATTTGTATACCCTGAGACCAGAAGAAATGAAGTTATAAGCTTTATAAAGAGTGGATTAAAGGATATAAGCGCTACAAGAACTACTGTAAAATGGGGGATTCCTGTCCCCTTTGATCCGAAGCACACAGTATATGTATGGTTTGATGCTTTAGTAAACTACATAAGTGCATTGGGATACTTGACAGATGACGACTCTAAATTTAAAAGATATTGGCCTGCAGACGTGCACTTAATTGGAAAGGATATCCTTAGATTCCATGCCATCATATGGCCTGCCATCCTTATGGCATTAAATATTCCTTTGCCAAAGACTGTTCTTGCCCATGGATTCTGGACTATAAAAGGTGGTAAGATATCTAAATCCAAAGGAAATAGAGTAGATCCTCATGAATTGATAAATCTTTATGGAGTAGACGCCCTTAGGTACTTCCTTTTAAGAGAAGTTCCTTTAGGACTTGATGGAGAGTACAGTGATGAAGCCTTTCATAGAAGATATCATTCGGATCTTGCCAATGATTTAGGAAACTTATTAAATAGAGTTCTTACAGTGGCAGAAAAATATACTGAGGGAAAAGTTCCAGAGCCAAAAGAATTCCAAGAGGAAGACAAATTCCTCCTTCAAAAAGGAGATGACATGGCAAACAAGGTAGAAGAAGCAATGGCAAATTTCAATCCTGCTAATGCCTTAACCTATATCTGGGAAGTCGTACAAGAGGCAAATAGATACATAGATCAACAAGCACCTTGGAACTTAGCCTCTTCTGGAAACAAAGATAGATTAAATACAGTTATTTATACCCTATTAGAGGCTTTAAGAAAAATTTCTATTATGCTTTATGCTTTTATGCCAAACATTGCAGAAGAAATCCAAAGACAACTTGGATATAAAGATGTGCAATTTGCTTGGGACTTAATAAAAGATGTTAAAATACCTGTGGGACAAAAATTAAATAAAGGAAAGATTTTATTCCCAAGAGTGGAAAGAAAGGAAGAAAAAGAAGTGGAAGAAAAGAAAGAGGAGCAAAAAATAAGTATTGATGAGTTTAAAAAGATAGACCTTAGAATAGCAAAGGTAATTTCTGCGAGAAGAGTGGAAAATAGCGACAAGTTATTACTTCTTGAAATTGATCTTGGAGAGGAAAAGAGACAAATTGTGGCTGGAATAGCAGAATATTATAAACCCGAGGAGCTTATAGGCAAAGAAATAGTAGTAGTTTATAACTTACAACCTGCAAAGATAAGAGGCTATGAATCTCAAGGTATGCTCCTTGCTGCCAAAGATAGCAAAGGAAGACTTGCCATTTTAACTCCTGAAAAAGAGGTGGATCCTGGATCGAAGGTGAGCTAAATGCCTGTAGCCCTTTATAGAAAATGGAGACCACAAACCTTCGAAGAAGTTGTAGGACAAGAGCACATAGTAATTACCCTACAAAATAGTCTTAAATATGCCCATATTGGTCATGCATACCTTTTTGCAGGACCAAGAGGTACAGGAAAAACTACCGTTGCAAGAATTCTTGCAAAAGCTCTAAATTGTGCTAAAGGTCCCACTCCTACTCCCTGCCTAAAATGTGAGTCTTGTGTTGAAATTGCAGAAGGAAGAAGCATTGATGTTATTGAGATAGATGCTGCATCTAATCGTGGTATAGATGAAATAAGAGATATTAGGGAAAAAGCAAGACTTCTTCCTGTAAGAGATAGATACAAAGTTTATATTATAGATGAAGTCCATATGTTAACTAACGAAGCCTTTAATGCCCTTTTAAAAATCCTTGAAGAACCACCAGAGCATGTAATATTTATTATGGCAACTACAGAACCTCAAAAGGTACCCTTAACTATTCTATCAAGATGTCAAAGATTTGATTTTAGAAGACTTACAAGGGATGAGATTATAAAACAGCTTGCAAAAATTGCAGAAAGCGAAGGAGCAAAAATCTCTGAAGGTGCTCTCAGGCTTATTGCCATACAGTCTCAGGGATCTATGAGAGATGCCATAAGTCTTTTAGAGCAACTATTAGTTTACTCTGATCAAGAAATCACTGAAGACTTCGCAAGAAATCTTCTTGGGCTTCCTACCTATGAATTTACCTATAAATTTGCAAAAGCTCTGGGAGAATATAATATCCTTGAAGGATATAGCCTCCTTCAACAGGTATTTCAGATGGGCAAAAACCCACAACAATTTGCAAGAGAACTTTTGCAACACTTTAGAAATTTACTTTTATTAAAAGCTGACGAAAGAATAGGAAATCTCCTTTCTATTACCCAAGAAGAGTTTGAAGAACTTATGGAAGAAACAAAACTCTACACTATGCAAAGACTTCAAGACATTATTGATCAACTTCTTATCCTTGAAAACAGGCTTAGAGATCTCACTAACGCCCCATTAGTTATGGAGATGATTCTTCTGCCCTTATTCATGAAAGAGGAAACAGTAGAAGCTCAGATAATTCAAACCCCAACTCAGCCTACTACTCCTATAAAAACTGAAGAAAAAGAAGAAAAAGAGAAGAGAGGAGAAAGTACCCCAGGAACACTAAATATAGATGAGCTTCTAGATAAATGGCCTCAACTCCTAGCAAAGATTAAAAAGAGAAAAATTTCCTTAGAAGCCATGTTAAGAGAGGCAAGAATCATAGAGATAGATCAGGAAGGAAAGTTAGTTCTTGGACTTCCAAAAAATTTCTCCTTCCTAAAAGAAAGACTTGAAGAAAAACCCAATAGAGCATTAATCGAAGAAGAATTTAAAAAACTCTATGGTGTTCCTATACAGGTAAAGTTTATAACCGTTGAAGAAAATCCTATTTTGAAAAATCCTGAAAAAGAGGATCCCAAAAAAGAAGAGAAGAAATTGTCCACGGACGATGTCAAAAATATGTTTAAGGGTAAACTAATAGAATAGGAGGGATAATGTGAAAAATCCATTTGAGGCGATGAAACAACTTAAGAAGCTTCAGGAGAAAATGGCAAAAATAGAGGAAGAATTAGAACAAACCCTCGTAGAAGGAACCGCAGGAGGAGGAGTTGTGAAGATAGTTATGACAGCCAAAGAAGAGGTAAAGGAGGTAAAAATAGATCCTGAGGTGGTAAACAAGGATGAGGTAGACATATTAGAAGATCTTATTGCAGCTGCACTAAGAGACGCCCTTACAAAGGCAAAAGAAAAGTCAGCTGAGAAGATGGGAAGTCTCACCGATGGGCTTCCCTTACCACCCGGACTCTTTTAACAGATGGCAGAAAAAAGTATTTTTGAGAAGCTCATTGATGAGCTAACAAAACTTCCTGGAATTGGGCCCAAATTAGCCCAAAGAATTGCTTTTTACCTCTTGAAACAACCACAGGAAAGTGTGGAAGTTCTTGCAAACACCATCTTAAAGGTCAAAAAAGAGATTAAATATTGTTCTATTTGCTTTAACCTTACTGAAAAAGATCCCTGTGAAATCTGTACGAACCCTGAAAGGGATAAATCCATAATTTGTGTAGTTGCAGAGCCAAAAGATCTTTGGGCAATAGAAAAAACCTCTAAGTTTCATGGAGTTTATCATGTCCTCGGAGGATTAATTTCTCCTTTAGATGGAGTATTTCCAGAGGATCTTAGAATAAAAGAGCTTATGGAAAGGGTTAAAAAAGGAAATATAAAAGAAGTTATTCTTGCCACCGACTCTACTCCAGAAGGAGAGGCAACTGCTATGTATATTGCAAGACTTCTTATGGAATATCCAGTAAAAGTTACCCGTCTTGCCCATGGACTTCCTGCAGGTACAGAACTTGATTTTGCCGATGAAATGACCCTTATTCATGCCTTAGAAGGAAGAAAGGAGTTAATATTATAATAAATATAAAGAAGGAGGTTATAGTATGAAAGATATGCTGGAAATTCGCTGGCATGCAAGGGCAGGGCAAGGAGCAAAGACTGCTTCTTATCTCCTTGCTGAAACAGCCATGGAGGCTGGAAAGTATATTCAAGCCTTTCCGGAATATGGCCCAGAAAGAACAGGAGCACCTATGAAAGCATATACCAGGATCAGCGACAAACCTATAAGGATCCACAGCCAAATATATAATCCCGATGTTGTAGTAGTACTTGACAAAACTCTCATCGGTAAAGTGAATATTTTAGAAGGACTTCCATCGGATGGAATACTCATAGTAAACACTACCCAATCTCCAAAAGAGATAAGAGAACAGCTTGGAATCTCGGACAGAAAAATCTATACTGTGGATGCCACCGGAATAGCTCTTGAAACCATTGGAAGACCTATCCCAAATACTCCCATGCTGGGAGCCTTGATTCGTGTAGTCCCAATAATAAGTTTAGATGAGGTACTTAACCAGTTTAGAAAGAAATTTGAAGGAAGGTTTAGACCCGAAGTTGTGGAGGGTAACCTTCAAGCTATAAAAAGAGCTTACGAGGAGGTAAAGGGAGAATGAAATTACCAGGATGGAAAGAATTAGTAAATATAGGTCCTATTTTACCTGCACAGACTTCTAAAGAGTATAAGACGGGGGACTGGAGAACCTTTAGGCCTGAAATTGACTATAACAAATGTACTACTTGTATGTTTTGCTGGCTCTTCTGTCCTGATTCTGCAGTAAAATTTGATGGTCAAAAGGTTTATATTGACTATGATTACTGCAAAGGTTGTGGTGTTTGCGCAGCAGAATGTCCTGTCAAAGCAATAACCATGAAAGAAGAAGAAAAATAAAGGAGGGAAGAAAAAATGAAGACTCAAGTCAAAAGAATCGCTATTGAGGGTAATGAGGCAGCAGCCTTAGCTTTTAAGCAGGTAAATCCTGATGTGGTTGCTGCCTATCCTATAACCCCTTCCACCGAGGTGGTACAAAAATTCTCTGAATATGTGGCAAACGGAGAAGTAGATACCGAATTTGTGCCTGTAGAAAGTGAGCACAGTGCCATGAGTGCATGTATTGGTGCCGCTGCTGCAGGTGCAAGGGTAATGACTTCTACTGCATCCCAAGGACTTGCTCTCATGTGGGAGATGCTTTACATTGCATCTGCTTTAAGACTTCCCATTGTAATGACTGTGGCAAACAGAGCCCTCTCTGCCCCAATAAATATCCATGGAGATCATAGTGATGCTATGGGAGCAAGAGATTCTGGTTGGATACAAATTTTCTCTGAGAACGTGCAAGAAATATATGACAATATCTTTCAAGCAGTTAAGATTGCAGAACATCCCGACGTAAGACTCCCTGTAATGGTAGGGTATGATGGTTTTATTACCAGCCACTCCGAAGAGATGATAGAAGTTCTTGACGATGAAGTAGTAAGAAACTTTATAGGAAAATATAAGCCCCAATATACCTTGCTTGATGTGGATAATCCTATAGCGGTAGGTCCCCTCGCTCTAACGGACTCTTACTTTGAGTTCAAAGTAGCCCAAGCCTATGCCCTTGAAAACTCTCTTCCCATTATAAAGCATGTAGGAAAAGAATATGGGGATATTACAGGAAGATACTATGATGTAATAGAGAAGTATAAAACCGAGGGTGCAGAATATATAATCGTGGCTATGAGCTCTACTGTAGGAACCGCAAGAGAAGTAGTAGATGCTCTAAGAGAAAAGGGACTTCCTGTGGGACTTTTGAAGATCAGAGTATTCAGACCATTCCCCACCGAGGATATTATAAATGCTCTTAAAGATGCAAAAGTAATAGGAATTCTTGACAGAAGTATGGTTCCTGGATCCTTTGGTGGTCCTCTTTACCATGAGATAACTTCTGCCTTCTACCATTATGATAAAAGACCAATTGCTCAAGCATATGTATATGGTCTTGGAGGCAGAGATATCACTACTCAACACATAGAGAAAGTCTTTGAAGAGCTCATGGATATAGGTAAGAAAGGAAAACCAAATCCTCTCACCTATATTGGAGTAAGAGAATAGGAGGTGCTAAAAATGGCAATTAACTTAAGAGAATTAGCGTTAAAAGAGGAAAGATTAGTTAGTGGACATAGATTGTGTGCAGGATGTGGAGCAAGTATTGTTGTAAGAATGGTTCTAAACGCCATAGATGAACCAGTAGTAGTGGCCAATGCTACAGGATGCCTTGAAGTTGCCACCACCATATTTCCTTTTAACTCTTGGAATGTGCCATGGATCCATTCTGCCTTTGAAAATGCAGCAGCAACCATAGCAGGAGTGGAAGCCGCATATAGAGCTTTAAAGAAAAAGGGAGAAATTGATAGAGAGATAAGATTTATAAGCTTTTCTGGGGATGGTGGTACCTACGATATTGGACTTCAGGCCCTCTCAGGAGCAGTAGAAAGAGGACATAGGGCAGTCTTTATTTGCTATAACAATGAGGCATATATGAATACGGGAATTCAAAGATCAAGCGCAACTCCAAGAGGTACCTTTACTACTACCTCTCCAGCAGGAAAGGTAGTTCCTGGAAAGCCTCAAAGGAGAAAGAATTTAACAGAAATGATGGTAGCAAATGGAGCAAGATATGTAGCTCAAGCATCACCAAGCCACTGGAGAGATCTCATGGAAAAGGTTAGAAAAGCAGTAAATACTGATGGACCTGCCTTTCTAAATATATACTCTACCTGTCCAAGGGGTTGGAGAACACCCGATAACTCAGCTATAAACATTGCAAGGCTTGCAGTAGAGACCGGTGTATGGCCCCTCTACGAAGTGGAAGATGGAAAGTATAAGATAAACTATAAACCTCCAAAGGGATTTAAACCGGTAGAGGAGTTCCTAAAAGTTCAAGGAAGATTTGCTCACCTTCTTAAGCCAGAAAATGCCCATATATTAGAAGAAATCAAAAAAGATATAGAAGCTGAATGGAAAAGACTTCTTAGTATGGAGGAAGCCACAAACAAATAAAAGCCATGGAATACAAAAGGCTCCCCCTTTATGGGGGAGCTTCTCTTTTTAAAATGAATAAGAATAGCTATAAACTTGGAGTTCATCTTTTTAGAGGTGGAAGATCTATACTCGAAGATATAAAGCTTCTTCGAATAAATACTGCACAGCTTTTTTCAGGAAGTCCCAGAAGCTATAGACCTACCAATGAGAAACTCCCAGTTTTTCCCTTCAACTCTGTTTTCATTCATGCTCCTTATGTGGTAAATATAGCATCTCCTGACGAAAAAGTATTCAACTTGTCTATTAAAAAAGTAATAGAGGAATTGAAACTTGCAGAAGAACTAGAATGGGAAGGATTGATAATTCATCCTGGAAGTAGCAAAAAGATGGGAAAGGAAGTGGCAAAGAGAAATTTTTTTAAAGCCCTTGAAAAAATTCTTGAAGAAGACATAAAGGCAAAACTTATAGTAGAAAATAGTGCAGGGGAAGGAGATGGATGGGGTTCAACCTTAGAGGACTTCTACTCCATACATGAGGAATTTCCATCGATATACTTTTGTATTGATACCTGTCATCTTTTTGCTGCAGGATATAATTTAAAAAATCCAAGGGTATGTAAAGAAACTTTTTATTCTTTTTTCGAAAGAATCCCTGTGGAAAAGTTAGTATTAATTCATATAAATGACTCTCATTTTCCCCTTGGATCTCACAGAGACCAACACGCCCACATAGGTAAGGGGGCTATCGGGATAGGAGGATTTAAAAATCTATTAAGTATTCCTGAAATAAGAAAAATTCCTCTTATCCTTGAAACCCCCAAAGACAGTCCTATGGCAGACCTCTATAACCTACATACCATAAGAAAGATCTTAGAAAATTCTGATTAACCCTTCAAATACTTCTTTGCAAACTTCATTTTTTCGTAAGTATGGAAAGTGCCTCCGCCTTCATGTCCATTAAAAGGATAAATCTTTATTTCTTTCTCTCCTTGATAGTAATTATATGCAGCAAAAACTGTTGAAGGTGGACATATATTATCCATGAGGGCTACAGAAAATAGTGCCTTTGCTTTTGCCCTTACTGCAAAATTTACTCCATCAAAATAGGATAGAGTCTTAAAAACTCTATCTACATGATCTCTATGGGATTTTAAATATTGCACTATTTCCTGATAGGGATATCCATCGGTTATCTCTACAGCCCTTCTATAATGGCATAAAAACGGGACATCAGGCATTACAATCTTTACGTCTATTCCTATATAAGGAACAAGACCTGCAACTGCTATAGTAATACCCCCACCTTGACTTCCACCTGTTATACCAATTCTCTCCTTATCCACATCAGGAAATGCCATAATAGTTTCTACAGCTCTTACTGCATCGGTAAAAACTCTTCTATAATAATATTTCTTAGGATGAAGAATTCCTCTGGTCATAAATCCAGAATACTGAGGATCAAAAGGTTCATCATCATAATCAGGAGTGTCCCCAGGACTCCAAGAGCTTCCTTGTCCTCTTGTATCCATTATAAGGTGAATAAACCCCATATTTGCCCACAAAAGAAAATCATAAGCAAAACTTCTTCCTCCACCATACCCAATATATTCTACAATTCCGGGAAGTTTTCCTGACCTATTTTTAGGCACTATAAGCCATCCCTTAATTCTCTGTCCTTTATAACCCGAAAAGGTCACATCATAGGTATCCACAAGCTCAAGTCCAAAATCTACCTTCTCAAAAATAGGATCCAAAGGATATTTTCTTGACTCTTCTAAAGTTTCCTTCCAAAAGAAATCAAAATCTTCAGGCTCCTCTCTTTCAGGAAAATACTTCCAAAGTTCCAATAAAGGTAGATCAAAAAAAGCCATAATACACCTCCCATAGCCGTTTTTGAATATTATACTACTAAAGTTAGTAATATACTTAATCTCTTATTGTAATTAGCCTCAAATTAATATAAAATAAAATTAATATAAAATAAAATAATTTCAAAATCATAGGTAAAAGGAGGAAGAATATTATGTCAGAAATTAAAACTTACGAAATTGAAAAGGGGTTATACCTTTTTAAAGATCCAGAACCTTTCTTTAATTTTAATAGCTATTTATTAACTTGCTCTATGGATGATAAAGTAAGCATTAATATCTTATTTGACCCCTTACCGCTAAAGTATTTTAAAGATTTTATTAAAACCCTTAATGAACTTGTAGGTGTTGAAAATATTGACATAATTTATACAAACCACCAAGACCCTGACTTAACTTCATCGGTGCCTGCCCTCCTTGATTTAGCACCGAGGGCCATATATATTACATCTCAAGACACATGGAGATTAGTAAGTGGATACAACATTGATCCTAAAAAGTTTCAACCTGTAGAACTTATCCCCAACGGAAAGTTAAAACTTAATAAAGAAGGAGATATGTGTTTAGAATTCATACCTACCCCTTTCTGTCATTTTAGAGGCGCCACTGCAGTATATTATCCTAAATTAAAGGCATTGTTTTCTGGAGACCTTTTAGGAGGTGCCTCCACAAAAGACACTGAAGGTATATATGCAACCGAAAAATCTTGGCTTGGAATAAAACTATTTCACGAAGTGTATATGCCTACAAAGGAAGCCTTAAAACTTGCTGTAGACAAGATAGGACGTCTTAATCCCCTTCCTGAATTAATCCTTCCACAGCATGGAGATATAATTAAGGGTAGCCTGATAATAGAATTCTTAAGTAGATTAAATGACTTAGAGGTAGGACTTGATTATATTCATACTAAGGAAAAAGAAGAGGAATTTTATATAAGAGTTTTCAATGATATGCTTGATTTTGCTAAAAAGAAGTATGGAGAAGAAAATGTATACAATAAATTAAATAGAATAAGCACCCAGACTAGTAATTTCCCTGAAATAGTAAAAATAGAAAATGGAGTAATATCAGAAGTCTATATACCAGCTCCCACAGCCTTTGTTTTTGTATACGATGTTTTTTGTGAAGATTTACCCGAAAGCGAAAAGGAAGAGCTGAGATTAAAATCAATTGAAACCCTTAAAAAATACAATTTAGAGGTTCCAGAGGAACTTCTATATAAAAAATCCACATCCATCATGGATACCTTTAGAAGAGTCTTTGACATCTTTAGAAGATGAAGATAAAGGGCCCTCCAAAAACGGAGGGCCCAACAAATTTATGTCCTACTTAAAAATTTACTAATATCCTCAAAAGTTCCAATAATATAAAGGATGTCTCCTCTTTGAATTCTCTCAAAAGGATTAATATTTCCGATTACCTCTGAACCTCTCTGAATAGCAATTATAGAAAGATTGTAATTCTTACGAAGATCAAGTTCTTGTATAGTCTTACCAATTATGGGCTCAGGTGGCTCAACCTCAAAAATCTTAATATTTGCAGAAAACTCCATATAATCTATTACATTAGGGACTACCAACCTTTGAGCGAGTCTTACTCCCATATCCCTCTCAGGATATACTACAAGATCTACTCCAATCCTCTCAAGAATTTTTTCATGAGGTTCACTTATAGCTCTTGAAATAACAAATTTCACTCCCAGCTCTTTTACAAGTAATGCAGTAAGCACACTTGCTTCCACATCATGAGCAATGGAAACTATAGCCACATCCACATTTTGTACCCCTGCCTCTCTTAATGCATTTATATTTGTAGAATCTAAAACCTTTGCATAAGAGACATAATCTTTAATCTCCTCCACTTTAGTCTCATCCTTATCAATGGCAATAACAGAAAAACCCATCCTTTCAAGAGTAGTTGCCACCGCTACTCCAAACCTTCCAAGCCCTATTACCGCAAAACTATTTAATTTTGTCTTATCAAGTCCTGCCCTTTTTAGCCTATAAGATAGAGATTTCATAAATTAGCCTATACTCACCTCCTCAGAAGGATATTCCACTTGAGATCTCTTAGAAACAGGTATTAAAATCGCCATTCCTGCTGTAACAGTACCAACTCTACCAAGAAACATGGTCAAAATAATTACCAACCTTGCAAAAGGAGAAAGATAAGGAGTAATTCCTGTAGAAAGTCCTACAGTGCCAAAAGCAGAAACTACCTCAAATAGTATATTCAAAGGTGGAAAAGGCTCAGTAATAAGCAATAAAAACCAACTAATTATTACAAGAGTTAAAGAAAGAAGAAATACAATATATGCCCTCTTCACATTTTCCCAGGGGATAGTCCTATCCTTAAAATGTACATTTTTTCTTTCAAGAATAATTGTAGAAACGCTTAACCATAAAACGAGAAAAGTTACTGTTTTAATTCCACCTCCAGTCCCTCCTGGAGATGCACCAATAAACATTAAAACTATGATAAAAAGTAATGTAGAAGGATTCATCTTACCAATATCAAGGGTATTAAATCCAGCAGTTCTGGGAGTCACAGACTGAAAATAGGCTCCTAAAAATTTGCCCCAAAAATTCAATGGTTTTAATGTATTTGGATTGTTATACTCAAGGATAAAGATCACAATAGTACCAATTAAAATCAAAAACAATGTAGTAAATAAAGCCATCTTACTATGTAAAGAAAGATGTATTCTCTTCCCCATAAAACGTTGAATTATGTCATGGATCACAATAAAACCAATCCCACCCACTATAATAAGGGTAGTTATAGTAAAAACAAGATGCGGATCAGAAACATAATCGGTAAAACTCCTAAAGCCTCCTATCAAGTCAAAACCAGCATTACAAAAAGCAGAAACAGAATGAAAAATTGCAAATTTTATACTTCTTAATAGAGGATATCTTTTTATAAAAACAAAAAATAGAGAAAGAGCACCAATAATCTCAAAAATAAAAACCGTTATCAAGACGTTTTTTAAAAAAGAAACAATACCTCTTAAAGATGTGGTATTCAAAGAATACTGTAAAATTAACCTTTCCCTAAGCTGGATTCTTCTATTTAAAAGAAGCATCATGCCCGTAGAAATTACTGCATAACTTAATCCTCCAATCTGTATAAGAAGAAGAATTACTAAATGACCAAAATGAGACCAATAGGTTCCTGTATCCACCACCACAAGTCCTGTCACACAAGTTGCCGATGTCGCAGTAAAAAGGGCTGTAAGAAAGTTGGTAAATTCTCCTTTAGCAGAAGATATAGGAAGAGATAACAGGATAGCTCCAGTAAGTATGACAATAGCAAAACTTATAATAAAAAATGCAGCAGGATTGAACCCCCTCTTCTTAGAGATTAACTCTTTTTCAAACATAAAAAGATTCAAAAACACCTCTTTTCTTCTAATGTCTTACTAAGAGACATTTGAATATTTTATCTCAGAGGGTAGTGATAGTCAAACTCACAAAAAATTTTTACTTTTGTTAAAATAAAAGGCTCAAGGTTTAAATACATGTCAATATTTTTCTCTCCAGTTATAGCTTTTTACGTCTAATGTGAAGTTACTATTTAATACCATATACTTTTTAGCTAACATGTTAATATTTAAACTTTCCTTAATTGAATAGCCCAAAGAAAATTTTTTATAATTAGTTAAACTATAAAAGGAGGTATCCTCAATGTTAGTTGTGATCCTAATGGGCTCAAAGGGAGATTTGGATCATGCTAAAAAAATAGCCCATACCTTGGAAAAATTTGAAGTTCCATATGTGATGAGAGTAGCTTCTGCCCACAAAATTCCTCTAAAAGTATTAGAAATTATAAAAGAATATGAGGAAAAAGACGTTGTATATATCACAATAGCAGGAAGAAGTAATGCCCTTTCAGGTTTTACTGATGCTAACACAACAAAACCAGTTATTGCTTGTCCTCCCTATAGCGAGAGATTTGGAGGAGCAGATATATTTTCTACATTAAGGATGCCATCAGGAGTCGCTCCTTTAACCATTTTAGAACCAGAAGAAGCTGCACTTGCTGCTGTAAAGATATTGGCTATGAAATATGAAAATTTAAAAGAAAAAATCAAAAAATATCATGAAGAAAAAAGAAAAGAGATAGAAAAGGCTGACGAAGAGGTGAGAAGTAATGGGTAGTGTAAAAGACCTAATAATAATAGAAAGTCCTACAGAAAAATCTCTTGGAAGAGGAAGATTTGTATTTTCTGATAGATATTCTGTATTTGATTATGGAGAAATGCCTGATCATATAGATGATAAAGGAAAAGCCATATGTATAGCTACGGCTTATTTCTTTGAAAAATTAGAAAACTTAGGAATTAAAACCCACTACGTAGGGCTTGTAGAAGATGATAAAATTAAAACCCTTTATGAATTAAAAAAACCCACAAATGTTATGGAATTCAAAATGGTAAGAGTAATAAAGCCAGATCTTAAGGATAACATTTATGACTATTCTGTATTTAAAAAAGAAAAATCAAATTTCCTAATACCTTTAGAAGTTATTTATAGAAATTCCCTTCCCGAAGGATCCTCCATATTTAAGAGGCTAAAGGAAGGAAGTTTAACTCTCCAGGACATAGGTCTTGAAGAGATGCCAGAGCCGGGACAAAAATTAGAAAAGCCTATTGTGGATTTCTCTACAAAATTAGAAGTAAATGATAGATATTTATCTCGAAAAGAAGCTTTAGAAATTAGCGGACTTTATGAGTCAGAATTTGAAAAGCTAATAAATCTCACCTTATTCATAGACGATCTAATCACAGAGGAAACCCGAAAAATAAACCTAAACAATGAGGACGGAAAAGTAGAATATGCTCTTGACTTGGAACGTAACATAATGCTCGTAGATGCTCTTGGAACTCTTGATGAATGTAGATTTACCTTTGAAGGAATACCGGTAAGCAAAGAAATTGCAAGAATCTATTACCGAAAAACCGATTGGTATAAAGAAATAGAAGAGGCAAAAAAGAAAGATCGTTTTCATTGGAAAGACTATGTAAGCTCTCCTCCTCAACTTCCAAAGCAAATAAGAGAGTTGATATCCTTAATTTATAAAGCATATGCCAATGAACTTACAGGAATAGAATGGTTTGAAACTTCCCCTCTGAAAGATCTACTCTACAGAGTAAAGGAATTAATTTAAAAATAAATTTAAATTCTAAGGGGGGCAAAAACTGCCCCTCCTTAAAAAACCCCTTATCCCTTATGAAACCTTTTCTTGCCTCATTTTTAAAACTTTCTCACAAGTAAGTGCTTAACTTTATCCACAATTGTGGATAACTTTGTGGACAGGTTGTGGATAACTCTGTGGATAACTTTAGCAAATTGTGGATAACTTTGTGAATAAGTTGTGAATTGTGGATAATGTGGAAAAGTTTGGAAAACTTATCCACAATTATAAACCTTTTAAAAAGTAATTTTTCTCCTTTTATCCACAATGTCCACAGTCCCTACTACTACAACAAGTTTTTGTTTTTATAAGCATATATTTGTAGTTTTTATAGAAAACTGTGGATAATTTTTGAAGATGAAGAGCCCCTTGTCAGGGGCTCCCTTTGAGAAAAGAAATTCTGACTGGGATGGAGTTTATTCTTTGATTAAAATTATATATTTTATTAATTAATTTTGCAATACTTTTCGTAAGAAATTTAATGACCTCAAATAAAAACGTGTTAGCTAAAACTAAATTCTTTTTATATTTATTTTTTGAAGTGTAAAAATAATACTCTCAGAAAATTGAATAAAAATTTTGATATAATCTAAACTATGATAAATGTATGGGATGTATTATTAAGATTTATTCTATCTACATTATTCTCTGGAGTTATAGGCTGGGAGAGGGAAAAAGAGGAAAAACCAGCTGGGCTTAGAACTCATATATTGGTTTCCTTAGGTTCTACTCTCTTTATGATTGTATCCGCCTATGCCTTTCCAGGAAATGGTGATCCTGGAAGGATAGCAGCTCAAGTTGTGACAGGTATAGGCTTTATAGGAGCGGGTACAATTTTAAGAACAGGATTTACTGTAAAGGGGTTGACTACGGCAGCAAGTATATGGGCAGTCTCTGGAATTGGACTTTCGGTGGGAGCTGGACTATATTTTCCAGCTTTTATAGCTACTATTTTTATTATAGTAGTACTTGTTTTAGCAACAAAACTTGAAAAGATTTTTTTAGGTACTCATCAAGATGTGGGATTAAATTTGATAATAGAAGATAGGCCCGGGGCTATAGGAGAGATAGGGACTCTTCTTGGAGAATTAAATGTGGACATAAAACAGATAGAACTTGGAAATTCCTGGGAAGGAAAAATTTCTTTAAAAATATTAGTTAGGATTCCTCAAAAGTTGACAAAAAATGAATTACTTTTAAGGCTTTCAGATCTTCCTTCTGTTATTGATGTGGAATTGATTTAGAAATTTTAAAGGAGGGAGGTTATGGAAACTGATAAATATATTTCAAGATTAGTTGAGGAAAATGTTTATCATATTTCTGATTATAGGGATGATAGCTTTTATTTAATAATTGGAGAAAATAAAGCAATACTTTTTGATACAGGAATGGGGACAGGAGATCTTAAGAAGTACATAGGGAGTCTTACTAATAAAGATGTAGAAGTGGTGATTTCTCATGCTCATTGGGATCATATAATGCAGGTGAACCAGTTTGAGAAGGTGTATATGAATCATAAAGATATAGAGATTATAAAAATTTTTAAGATGGATATTAAATATGACCATTTTTTAGATATTAAAGATGGGGATATTTTGGATATAGGGGGAAGGAAATTAGAAGTTATAGAGGTACCAGGACATACTCCTGGTTCTATTGTTCTTTTGGATAACAAGTATAAACTTCTATTTAGTGGTGATGCTATAGGAGCTGGACATACATGGATGCAACTTCCAGGATGCCTTCCGTTAAGTAGTTATTTGGAGAGTCTGCACAAACTTGCAAAGAGAAGTAATGAATTTGAGAAAATCTATAACGGCCATTTGGCTCAAAGAAATGGTATTCCTGTGCCAAGGGAATATTTATTTGATCTTATAAAAGCTGTAGAAAAAGTGATCTCTGGTGAACTTATGGGAGAACCTTATCCTTATGGTAATTTTGGAGGATTATATGTGAATTATGGTATGGCTACGCTTGTTTATAATCCTCAAAACATTAAATAAAAATTTTATTAAAATAGTTATTGACAAAAAGAATTTTTTGTTATAAATTCATAATAAACGATTTCGTAAATGATTTTATAAGGAGGTGGTATAGAAAAATTTAATCCTCTTTTTTGAAAGGATCATTCTGGATTAAACCAAGTTTTTAAGTTAAAAGGGGGATTTTTTATGAAAAAGGTATTGTTATTTGTTATCTTGTTATTACTATCCTTAATCAGTTTTTCTCAGATGGGACTCTCTCAACTTGCTGTTAATGTTCCAAGAAACGAGACTATTATTGCAAATATTTTAAGTGGAAGAATTGGATCACCTGATAACTTTAATGTATGGCCTGCTACATGGAGATCTCCTGATAGAGGAATTCAACAATTAATGCTTGAGCCTCTTTGGATTGTGGATCCTGCAACAGGTAAAGTGATTAATGCTTTAGCAAAGGATAAACCTATTTATAATAGTGATTTTACAAAGATGATTGTAAAAATAAGAGAGGGTTGCTATTGGAGTGATGGGGTAGAATTTACTGCTGACGATGTGGTGTACACTGTGGAATTAATTATGAAGTATAAAGAAATGGGATATAATGCAAGTTTTAATGAGTATGTAAAAAGGGTATACAAAACTGATAAATACACGGTAGTATTTGAACTTAAAAAACCTAATGCAAGATTCCATACTTATTTCTTAGATAGATGGGGTGCTTGTAGACCTCTTCCAAAACATGTATTTGAAAAAGTAAAAGATCCAATTGCCTTTGATTTTAAACCTCCAATTAGTTCTGGTCCTTATGTACTTAATAGCTATGATCCAGGTGGATACTGGGTACTTTGGGAAAGAAGAGAAGATTGGCAGAGGACTCCGACAGGAAAGCTCTTTGGAATGCCTCAACCCAAATATGTATTGTTCTACTACTATGGACCAACAGAAAAGCAGGTTCTTGCTCAGAATAATCATCAACTTGATATGGCAGATCTAACCATGGAAGGATTGAGATCTGTTCTTCAAACTAATAAATATGCAAGGGCATATAGAAAAGAATTCCCATACATTGTTAACGTAGATCCTTGTGTAAGTGGTGTAATATTCAACAATGCAAAGGCTCCATGGAATAATAAAGAAATAAGATGGGCTTTAACCCTTGCAATAGATATTGTTGATTATGTAGGTCTTGCTTATGACTATGCGGTAACTGTTTCACCTCTTCATATACCTGCAACTCCTGCATATATGGAGTGGTACTTCAAGCCCTTAGAGCCATGGTTAAAGAACTTGACAATCACTGTTGATGGAAAACCATTTAAAGTATATGATCCTGATGTACCTATGAGAATAGCGGAGAATGCTAGAAAAAGAGGATACAATGTACCTACTGATCCTAATGAAATAAGAAAGATTTTTGGAATTGGATGGTATAAATATGCACCTGATATAGCAGAAAAATTACTTATAAAGAATGGATTTAAGAGAGATAAAGATGGTAAGTGGTTGACTCCTGATGGTAAGCCTTGGAAGATTACAATTCTTACTCCACCGAATCCTGCTTCTGTGAACTATAGAAATGCCTTTGCATTATCTCAGGTTTGGAAAAAGTTTGGAATTGAGACCGAAGTATATGCTACAGAGAATGATGGTACATTAATGAATGTAGGAGATTTTGAGGTATCAACTTCTGGGCAATGGCCTGCAAGGGAGCCATGGGGTGGACATCCAGACTTATATAGAACTATGGAACAATTCAACTCATCTTATTATAGACCTCTCGGCGAGTACTATCCAGGGCATCAGTGCAGATGGACCAATCCTCAAATGGATAAAGTGATAGCAGAGATGCAGAAAATCAGTTGGGATTCACCGAAGAATAAGACCCTTGGTATGGAAGGATTAAAGATATTAGCCCAAGAAATGCCAACAATTCCAACCTTTACTTATCCAGGAGTGATAGGATACGATGAATACTACTGGACCAATTATCCAACAGCAGAAAATCCATATTGTATACCATATCATCATTGGCCCAACTTTAAGTATATGTTACCATTCTTAAAGCCAACAGGAAGAAAGTAAAAGTAAATTTAGCAACAAAATATATGGAAAAGGGGACCGAAAGGTCCCCTTTTTATTTTGTATTTTTGATTGTATAATTTTACTAAAAATTGGTCTTAATCAACTTGGAGGATTTTTGCTATGGAAGAAAGATTTGAATCAAATTGGGAAGCAGTTTTCGAACCCGAAGATTATCTCTATTTTTATGAAGATATGTTGACCGATGAGCAAACCCAGATTGAAGTGGATTTTATTAGAAGAGAACTTAACTTGAAGGATCCTAAAAAAATTCTTGATATGGCATGTGGTTATGGAAGACATGCAAATAGGCTTGCTCTTTATGGACATGAAGTGGTGGGAGTAGATATAAGTGAAAAGTTTTTAAAAATGGCAATAGAAGAGGCAGAGAAGTTAAATGTTAATGTGAGATATGTTTTAAAAGATATTAGAGAAATAGATTTTGAAGAGGAGTTTGATGTAGTTATATCTATGTTCACGTCCTTTGGGTATTATGAAGACGAGGATAACTTGAAGATATTAAAAAATGTTGCTAAAGCCCTAAAAAGGGGTGGTAAATTTTTATTAGACTTAAGCAATAGAGATTTTATATTAAGAAATTTTCTACCTTATGTAGTTATTGAGAGAGAGGGTAATTATATGATTGATTTTAATATTGTAGATATAACTGAGGGGCGTATATATAACAAGAGGGTAGTAATAAGAGATGGGGTAAAAAAGGAAAAGCCTTTTTTTATAAGGCTCTATGCTCCTACCGAGATAAAGTTTATTCTTGAAAGTTTAGGATTGAAGGTTATAAAGTTTTTTGGAGGATATGATAGTAGCCCATTAAGTATTTACTCAAGAAGAATGATTATAATTTCCGAAAAGGTATAAGGGGGTTAATATGAAAAATCTATTTTTAATTTTGTTTCTTTCCGTTTTTGTTATTTCAAATCTTTTTGCCATAGATTTTGATACTGCCAATAAGATCTTTTTTGAAGCAAGAAGAGATAGAGACGTAGAAAAGATTAAGGCTTTAATAAGTACTTTAGAAGGTGATAAAGATCTCCTGACAAGCTCTCAACTTTTAACTGTTCTTGCGGACTCTTATCTGGAATATGGGCTTTGGGGGGTAGAAGGTAAGGAAAAAGAAAAGATCTATGAAAAGGCAAGAAGTTATGCGGAAAAAGCCATAAAGCTTGATCCTAACAATGGAAGGGCATGGTATATAGCAGGGGCTTCCATTGGAAGACTTGCTCAATATAGGGGAATAGTTCAAAGCTTATTTATGCTTAAGGATTTTGATAGGTATATAAGTAAAGCTATAGAGATTTTAAATGATCCTCTTTATAGGACTTTTGCTCTTCTGGCTATGGGTATGAGATATAGGGATGTTCCATGGCCTCTTTATAACTACGAAAAAGCAGAAAGTTATATGAAAGAAGCTTTAAAGTATACTCCAATCTATCCTAATATATATCTTGAACTTGGATATTTATATTTGAAAATGGGAAAGAAAGATCTTGCTAAGGAGATGTTTATTAGAGTGGTAAAATCCGATCCTCATCCATGGTTGATAAAAACTCATGAGGAATCGGTCAATCTTGCTAAGAAGGAATTAGAAAAGTTAGGGGGGATTTAGGAGGGAAATTGAAAGTATTCTTGTTATTGGCTTTGCTTTTGTTTGTGGCAGGCTGTACCTCCTATGAACTTAAATTGGAGATGCTACCTCTCCTTAGAGGTATAAACATGGGAAATGCTCTTGAAGCCCCAAGAGAGGGGGAGTGGGGTGTAGTTATAAAAGATGAATATTTTAAGATCATCAAAAATGCAGGTTTTTCACATGTTAGAATTCCCATAAGGTGGAGTGCTCATGCAGATTTGAACCCTCCTTATACTATAGAAAAATCATTTTTTGATAGAGTAGATCATGTAGTAAATGAAGCTTTAAGGAATAATCTTTTTGTGGTGATCAATATTCATCACTATGAGGAGATAATGCAGTATCCTGAGAAGCATAAAAATAGATTTTTAGCTTTATGGAAGCAAATAGCGGAACATTATAAAGATTATCCTAATACTTTAATTTTTGAACTTTTAAATGAACCTTGCATGAATTTAACTTCAGATCTATGGAATAAATACTTAGCAGAAGCCATAAAAGTGATAAGAGTAAGTAATCCTGATCGATTTATAGTGGTAGGTCCTGTGAATTGGAATAGTGTTTATGCTCTGAGAGACTTAAGATTACCAAAGGACGAAAAGAATATTATAGTTACCTTCCATTATTATAACCCCTTTTATTTTACCCATCAGGGAGCTGAGTGGGTACAGCCTTCTCCTCCTGTGGGAGTAAAATGGTGGGGAAGGGAAGATGAAAAAGCAGAAATTGATAGAGAGCTTGATATGGCAGTAGAATGGTCCATAAGGAATGGTAAAGTACCCCTTTATATGGGAGAATTTGGAGCGTATTCTAAGGCAGATATGGACTCAAGGGTAAGATGGACAAGTTATGTAGCAAGATCAGCTGAGAAAAGAGGTATAGCTTGGGCATACTGGGAATTTTGTGCAGGATTTGGAGCTTTTGATCCTATAAAAAATGAATGGAGAATACCTTTGTTAAAAGCCCTTATACCTGAAACTAAATTATAATAAAATAAATCCCCCAAAGCCTTCCTTTGGTTTTGGAGGATTTTGTTTTATGGATTTTGTTTTATTCTTCAACTTTTAAATTAGGAAGTTCATCTTTAGTGATAACAAAGGGATGATTAAATACTTTTTTAATGTGAGAAATTTCATTTTTATTGGGATCATTTTCAAATCCTGACCAGGTCATAAACCATGCCCAGTAGGCTTTTTGTTCTTTCATTAAATCAGGATCTGGAATAATTCCATTTTCTGTGAGAGCTACTAATTTCTTTCCACCAAAGATTTTTACGATATTATAGAACATACCTGTAGAAGGAGAATAATTTTTGTCATTAAGATAGACATCTGCGCCTACAATGTCTACATACTCGTCTCCAGGATACCATTTCAGGGCATCAGGAGAGTCAGTAGTGGTCCATACCCATATAAGGTTATTTATCTTATGGTAGTTTACAAGCCTGTCAAAAAGTAATCTCCATAGCTTTTTGCAAGGTTCAGGACCCTTTGCACCCCACCAAAACCATCTACCCTCTGCCTCATGTAAAGGCCTCCAGAGTATAGGAACTCTCGCTTCTTGAAGTCTTTTTAATTGAACTGCAATGGCATCTATATCCCTTATTATAAGTTTGTAATCCTCCGATTCAGGATGATTTAGAGCATACTCTATGTCAAAGCTGGTGGCATTAGTATAGAAGCCTCTCCACCATTCCTTTCCTGGGGTATCATAAAGTCCTTTTGGTGCATTCCAATGCCATTGAAATTGAACAATTCCTCCCATATTCCACCAATCTATAGCATCTTCCACATCCCTTGAAGAAGCTCCTCTTTCTACTCTTGAAGGAGAGTAGTCTATCATATCAAATCCACATATAGCAGGGAATTTGTCAGTAATGTTCCAAATCCAAAAGGCATCTTTATATCCCATCTGTCCTGATAAAGTGTATTTTCCATATATACTTACTAAATAATCCATTAGTTTTTGGGCTTCTTTTGAAGGATTGGGAGTTACTAATTTATTTGTGGGATTCATAGTGGGAAGTTCTGCTTTTTTGATTTTAAAGTAGTCAAGAAGGAACCACCCCCAGCTTTTTACTATGCTTATGGTATTTTTTCCGCTTTTCAAAGGAATCAATCCTCCATAGACCGTTGTGAAACTTTGAGATGGAGGAAATTTTACATTAGTTTGGAATACGCCATTAACATAGAGAGAATTCTCTTTATATCCATAGGGTGCAGCGTATCCGATTATCAGTTCATACATTCCAGCCTCCTTGACCTCAAAGGTTATGGTGCAGGAATCTCCGTCCCTATCAAACCCATCCACATAACCTGTGCCTTGGTATCCAGGGAGATTTTTTGCTACATAGGTACCATTTAATACTCCATTTTCTGCTTCAACAACTATTTCATCGGTGGAAAAATTAAGAGAAAAAATTAGGATGAAAGTAATGAGGAGAATTAATAAAAATTTCATAAGAGAAAATACATCCTCCCTTCTTTATGTAATTAATTTATTTTACACTTTATAAAGAAGGGAGTAAATATAGTTTAATAAATAATTGTAACTATTCACATTTTACTTTACAGTTAGTTCTTTTTTCTTAAGCTTATCTTCCGCCTCTTTAATATAGGTCTCGTAGGCTTGTATTTTATAATTTAACCTTTCAAGGGCTTTTTGCATTTCCTCTATTTTCTTTTGGAGTTTATCCCTTTGTTCAATTAATATTTTTTTCCTTTCTTCTAAGGTTGAATCTCCTTTTTGAAAAAGTTTTACATATTTTACTAAGGCTTCTATCTCGACTCCTGCAGATCTCATGCATTTTATAAATTCTATCCATTCTTATTCTCATATTTTCACCTCTTATTTCTTAATTTGTAATTTCTTTAGCCACTCTAAGATCTTTTCTCTAAGGTCTTTAGATCCACCTTCGTATGTAGAGAAAGGCTCTAATATTTTAGATTCTGGGCATAGTTTTTTAATATCGTTTATTATTCTTCCTTGTCCTCCTCCACCATGGGTTATGAAGGGTATAACATTTTTTCCTGATAAATTATGTTGGGAGAGAAAGGTTGCTATAGGAGGAGCAATGGTGCTCCACCAATTTGGGGTGCCAACAAAGATTATGTTATACTTTTCTATATCTTCCACTTTTGTTTTTATGGGAGGCTTATAATTCATTTTTATCTCTTTTTTTGCTTGTTCTACTGTAGCGTTATAAGAAGAAGGGTAGGGATTTTCTGGAATTACCTCTATTACGTCTCCCCCCGTTTCCTTTTGGATTATCTCTGCAATTTTTCTCGTATTTCCCGACCAACTATAATACACAATAAGTATATTAGACATATAATTTCCTCCTCTTTATCCTTCTTATTGGGAGTATACAATTTGGAGTTTACTCTAAGTCAAATGAAATGTAAACGAAAAATTAAAGATAGAGGGTAAAGGTTTTTTAAGTGAGCATAAGGTTTCTTTATTCATATAGAAGTTTTCTTTTCTCTACTTTATACTGTAAAATAATTCAAAATATAGTGCTATAATCTATTGTTATTGTTGAAGAGCTTTTTCTTAAAAGTATTACATCTTCAGGTTGTAAAATGGGAAGATGATTGGACTATCATGGGTATTAATGGTGAACTTATGAGTTTGTATAGGAAACTTTATAGGGGTAGTAAAGCAAAAAACTAATTTTAGACTCATCACGGTTACTAATGGTATTTATTATCTCAGAGAGTATCTTTTTTAGTAATTTTAAATTATGAGTATTCTTAAAAGGTTTGGAGGTAAGACATGGAGGTTAAAAGAATTTTAGGAGCTATGTTTTTAAATCTTTTTATGGCACTTTTAGAGGTTCTTGGTGGAGTTTTTTCGGGGAGTTTAGCACTTATAAGTGATGCTCTTCACAATATTAACGATTTTTTTGCTTTGCTTATTAGTTATCTTGCGGAAATAATTTCTAAAAACAAAAAGAGTAATTTAAATCACACCTTTGGATTTAGAAGAGTAGAGATTCTTGCTGCCCTTTTAAATGGTGTTTTACTTCTTGGAGTTTTTTTATTTTTGATTATAGAGGCTTTTGGTAGGATAAAATCTCCAAAGGAAGTAGAAGGGATTCAAACGGTTATAATTGGAGTTATAGGTCTTGTAGGTAATATTCTTGGAGCCTCACTTCTCCATGAAGATTCTCATCATAATTTAAATATTAAAGGTGCTTTTTTACATCTTCTTTCTGATGCCATATCTTCGGTAGGAGTTATTATAGGAGCCTTATTTATTATTTTTTACAGACTTTATGTTGCGGATACCATAATGTCTCTTCTTATTGCGGGATTTATTTTATATAGTTCTGTAGATCTAATTAAGGAGACCATACATATATTGATGGAAGGAACTCCAAAGGGACTTAATATTAATGAAATTCAAAAAATCATATGCCAAATTTCTGGAGTTAAAGATATACATCATATCCATGTTTGGCAGATATCTACTAAGGATTATCTTTTCTCAGCCCATGTGGTGGTTGAGGATCAAAAGATCTCAGAGGCTCAAAAAATAATTTCTCAAGTAAAGCAGGCTTTAAAGGATAAATTTAACATACATCATTCAACCATTGAGATAGAATCTGAGGATTTGCTTAAAGAGAAGGAGTGCCAGTGTGAATACTGAAAGATTTCTTCCTATAAATCTTTATGAAGCAAGAAAGAGAGGGTGGGATGAAGTTGAGATAATAATTATCACAGGAGACGCTTATGTAGATCATCCCTCTTTTGGAGCTTCAGTTATAGGAAGATATTTGGAATATTTTGGATTTAGGGTAGGAATAATTCCTCAACCTAACTGGAAGAATAAAGAGAGTTTCAAAGTATTAGGAAGACCAAAGCTCTTTTTTGGTATTACTGCAGGATCTGTAGATTCTATGGTTGCTAATTATACTCCCAATAAATTTAGGCGAAAGGAAGATGCATATACTGAAGGGGGAGTTCCTGGAAAAAGACCTGACAGAGCTACTATTGTATATGCTAATTTTGTCCATGAGATTTTTCCTGATGTCCCTATAATTCTTGGTGGAATTGAGGCGAGCCTTCGTAGGTTTTCCCATTATGATTTTTGGGATGATAAAGTAAGGCATTCTATTCTTCTCGATTCTAGGGCAAAGATCATAGTTTATGGAATGGGAGAAAAACAAACTTTACAAATTGCCAAGATGCTTTCCGAGGAAAGATCCTGGTATGAGATTTATCAAATTCCAGGAATTGTATTCTCCCTAAGTGAGAAAGAGTTTGAGAGTTTCATGAAAGACAAAGAATATATCCTTCTCCCTTCTTTTGAAGAGGTTTCTCAAGATAAGGATAGGTATTATGATTTTCAAAAATTACTTTTAGAAGGAATGAAAAAGAGAAAGATATTGGTACAAAAAGATGGGAAAAGATTTATTGTTCAAAATCCTCCTCCCACTTATACATCTCAAGATCTTGATCTTATTTATTCTTTACCTTTTATGAGGCTTCCTCATCCTTCATATAAAGAAAAAATTCCAGCTTTTGAGACTGTAAAAACCTCTATTGTCTCCCATAGGGGATGTTTTGGAAGTTGTACTTTTTGTTCTCTAAATCTTCATCAGGGATGGCAGGTAATATCAAGAACCGAAAGGTCAATTCTGGAAGAGGTTTATAGATTGACAAGACATAAAGAATTTAAAGGGACCATCTCTGATGTAGGAGGACCAACAGCAAATATGTATAAATTAAGGTGTAAAATTCATAATGTTCCTGGATCATGTCCAGAAAGGGATTGTCTTTTTCCTGATGTGTGTAAATATTTGGAGATTGATCATTCGGCTCAAATCAATCTCTTGAGAAAGATTAAAGAGATAGAAAAAGTAAAACATGTATTTATAGCTTCGGGTATAAGATACGATATTGCACTGAAGGATGAAGAATATATTAGGGAGATTATTAGAGAAGGCTATATTGGAGGACATTTATCTACTGCTCCTGAGCATGTAAAGGGACATGTTCTGGAAATTATGAAAAAGCCTAAATTTGAAGTATATGAAAGGTTTGTAGAGGCTTTTGAGAAAAATTTAAAAAAATACGGAAAAGAACTTTATATAATTCCCTACTTTATATCTGCACATCCTGGTGCAACCATTAAGGATGCATGGGATCTTGCCATGTATGTGAAGGGGCTTGGGCACTATTTGGAGCAGATTCAGGATTATACACCTCTTCCTCTAACTCCTGCATCTTGCTCCTTTTATACCGAATATCATACCTTGAGAAAAGAGAAAATTTACGTAGCAAAAACTTATGAAGAAAGAAGACTTCAAAGGGCTTTAGTTCAGTATAAAGATAAAAAGAATAGGGAGTTTTTGATAAAAAATAAAAGAAAAATTCCTTTCCCTTTGGAGAAGTTATTGGGTTAAAAAATGAGACAAAAAATTATATAATTTAAGCTGTATAAAAGGAGGGGAAGTTAAATGGGGGATAATCTTAAAAATATTCTCAGAATAATTCTTATATATCTTGTTATAGGCATATTTTGGGTATTTTTGTCCCATCGGTTTATAGATGTTCTGGTAAAAAATGCAAATATCATACCTTTGGTGTATGCTCTAAATAGAAAAGAAAAGAAGAACTTATTAGGAAGATTCAGATAGAAAAGGAGAATTTTAGTAATCTTGTTAGTATAGCTAATGATATAGTGGTTATGTTAAATAAAGTTGGAAATATTCAGTATATTAATGATCGTGGATGCCAGTTATTAGGCTATGAAAAAGAAGAAATTTTAGGAAAAAAACTGGTTTGAAAATTGTTTACCTTCAAGAGTTAGGAATGAGATTGAATCGGTTTTTTATAGGATTCTGAATGGAGAGGAGTCTTTGCTAGTAAAAGAGGTTAAAAATCCCATTTTGACTAAAAATAAAGAAGAAAGAATTTATCTTGTGGAATAATACTATTATTAAAGAGAACAATAAAGTGAAGGGAATATTAAGTTTCGGAAAAGATATCACTGATGGAGATTTTAACTCTGCACTCTATGCTTTTTTGAAAAAAGTTTGTGAGTTCTTTTTTGCACCTTACGGAGAAATGTGGACTTTGGATAGTAAAGGTAGGAAGCTTATTCTTTCCAACGTTTTTTATGCAAGAGAAGATAAATATAAGGGGTTTTATAAAAGAAGTAAAGAACTTTCTTTTTCTCCTGGAGAAGGGGTTCCAGGTAAATGCTGGATGAATTTAAATTACCTAATAATAGAGAACTTACAAGAGAGAGCAGAATTTATAAGAAAAGAGTTGGCAAAGGAATTTAATCTAAATTCCTTGATAGCCATACCTATCCATAGTGAGAATGAGTTTATAGGCGTATGTGATAAAAAGAAGACAGAACTATCTCCCTCTCTTGCAGTTCAGATTGCAAGAGTCTTTGAGACTAAAAAGAGTATAGCAAAGATTCAAGAATTGTTAAGATTAATTGATATTTCTGATGATGCAATAATTGTATTAGACGAGGAAGACAAGGTTTTATTTTGGAATCAAGGCGCAGAAAAACTATATGGTATATCTAAGATGGATGCTTTAGGAAAGAATATCAATAAGATTCTTTCTTACTCTTATGAGGCTATTAAAGGGAAGCTTATCAGTAAAGGAAAATGGATAGGAGAGATAGAACAAAGAAAAAGTGGCGGAGAAAGAATATTAGTAGGGAGTTTTATGGAGCTTGTAAAAAATGAGGAAGAAGAGGGTTATAAAATTTTTATAAGAAATACAGATATTACTTTCATTAGAAGGCTTCAAGAACAGTTGAATAGGGCTCAGAAACTTGAGAGTATTGGAAATCTTGCAAGTGGCATTGCTCATGACTTGAATAACATTTTTACTCCTAAAAATATAGATATAAAAATTGAAATTTCTGGAGAGCTTCATCCTATATTAGGAGACCCTACTTCTATAAACCAGGTGCTTCTGAATCTCTGTGTAAATGCAAAGGATGCAATGCCAAATGGTGGAGTTCTTACTATAAAGGTGGAAAATGTTTATATTGATGAGGATTATGCCTGTCTCTTATACACATCTGACGCTGCCGA
>ERZ1669249.55-NODE-55-length-74323-cov-5.596798_pt1 | contig 74323 bp, 60 predicted proteins | sample MGYA00579293_ERZ1669249 | MGnify/ENA primary metagenome ERZ1669249 (study PRJEB41166, sample SAMN08046057) | hot springs metagenome | biome: hot spring; feature: neutral hot spring; material: thermophilic sediment; isolation source: thermophilic sediment from... | reverse complement strand
CCATTACGGTGTGCGCGAGTTTGGTATGTCGGCCATCATGAATGGCATGGTGCTGCACGGTGGCTTTGTGCCGTTTGCCGCCACCTTCCTTATGTTCTCTGAATATGCGCGCAACGCCCTGCGTATGTCGGCATTGATGAAAATCGGTAGTATTTTTGTGTACACCCATGATTCCATTGGTTTGGGCGAAGATGGTCCAACCCATCAGCCGGTTGAGCAAATTGCGACCCTGCGCATGATCCCCCGCATGCAAACTTGGCGCCCCTGCGATGCAGTGGAATCGGCGGTTGCTTGGAAATCCGCCGTTCTGCGTCGTGATTCACCGAGCACCTTGATTTTCTCACGTCAAAATTTGGCGCACCAAGCACGCACGCCCGAGCAAATCGCCAACATTGCGCGCGGCGGTTACGTGCTGCGTGATTGTGCGGGCACGCCTGATCTTATCTTGATCGCCACCGGTTCTGAGGTAAGCCTTGCCATGGGCGCGGCGGATAAACTTATGGGCAAAAACGTGCGGGTTGTTTCAATGCCCTGCACCGAGCTCTTCGATGCCCAAGATGCCGCCTATCGTGAAGCGGTTCTGCCGAATGCGGTTCGTGCTCGGGTTGCCGTTGAAGCTGGCGTTACCGGTTTCTGGGGTAAATATGTGGGTCTGGATGGCAAAGTCGTGGGTATTGATACCTTTGGCGAATCTGCCCCAGCCGGTGATTTGTTTAAATTATTTGGTTTCACGGTGGATCATGTCGTTGCAACGGCTCAATCCATTCTGTGATTTGCCAATAGTCAAAGCCTGATTTGAACGCGATTCATTCATACGCTTTGGCAATTGCTTTGCGCCTTTAAATTGGGCGCGAGGCGACAATAAATTTCTAAAACCTTAAAAAATAACAGGGGTCTATTATGACAATTAAAGTAGGTATCAACGGATTTGGCCGGATTGGCCGAATGGTATTCCGTGCCGCAGCCCAAGATTTTCCAGAAATCGAAATTGTGGCAATCAACGATTTACTGGAAGCCGATTATTTGGCCTACATGTTGAAATATGATTCTGTGCATGGCCGGTTTGATGGCGATGTATCGGTTGATGGCAACTACTTAGTGGTCAACGGCAAGCGCATCCGCTTAACCGCAGAACGGGATCCGGCTAATCTTAAATGGAACGAAGCCGGCGTTGATATCGTGGTTGAATCAACGGGCTTCTTTTTAACCAAAGAAAGCTGCCAAGCCCACATCAATGCCGGCGCCAAAAAGGTGATCCAATCGGCGCCGTCAAAAGACGATACGCCGATGTTTGTTTACGGCGTAAACCATGAAAAATACGCAGGTGAACCGATTGTTTCTGCCGCTTCATGCACAACCAATTGCTTGGCGCCCATCGCGAAAGTACTCAATGATGCGTTCGGCATTAAACGCGGCTTGATGACCACCGTTCACGCGGCAACTGCAACGCAAAAAACAGTGGATGGTCCCTCCTCTAAAGATTGGCGGGGCGGTCGGGGTATTTTAGAAAACATCATTCCCTCGTCAACCGGTGCTGCAAAAGCGGTTGGCGTGGTGTTGCCTGAATTAAATGGCAAATTAACAGGTATGGCCTTCCGCGTACCGACGTCTGATGTGTCGGTTGTTGATTTAACCGTTGAATTGAACAAAGAAACCACCTACGCCGAGGTTTGCAAAACCATGAAGGCCGCCTCTGAAGGCGCACTCAAAGGCGTGTTGGGTTATACCGACGAAGCGGTGGTTTCTACCGATTTTCGGGGTATCTCGCAGCCATCCATCTTTGATGCTAAAGCGGGTATTCAGCTGGATTCGACCTTTGTTAAAGTGGTTTCTTGGTATGACAACGAATATGGCTACACCTGCAACTTAATGCGCATGCTTAAGGTGATTGGCTAATGGTTGAAAAGTGCGCGCGCTAATGGCGCGCGATAAAAACCGCAATCTATCGACAGGGTTAAATTTCCTGTCGATATTCAAATTTTAAATTGTTTGCTTTACGAATCCGTAAATCAAACCATTTAACTTTGACACTTTAAATTTTGTAGGGAGCTTATTGCATGCCTAGTTTTTTACGTATGACCGATCTTGATTTAGCGGGCAAGCGGGTATTTATTCGAGCCGATTTGAATGTGCCTGTAAAAGACGGCAAGGTCACTTCGGATGCGCGGATTACCGCCTCGATGGCGACCATCAAATTTTGCATGAATGCAGGCGCTAAAGTCATGGTGACCTCGCATCTGGGGCGCCCAGAAGAGGGCGTTTATTCCGAGGAAAACTCGCTGGCACCGGTTGCCACCGAGATGAGTGCGAAATTGGGCAAATCGGTTCGTTTGATTAAAAATTGGGTTGATGGCGGGTTTGATGTCGCCAATGGCGAGGTGGTGCTGCTGGAAAACGTGCGCTTTAATGTGGGTGAGAAGAAAAACCTAGACGCCACCGCGCAAAAATATGCCGCCTTGTGCGATGTGTTTGTAATGGATGCCTTTGGCACGGCGCATCGGGCTGAAGGCTCAACCCACGGTATTGCCAAATTTGCCCCGGTCGCTTGCGCGGGTATTTTACTGGCCGGTGAACTCGAAGCGCTCGATAAAGCCCTAGCCAACCCCGCTCGCCCCATGGTGGCCATTGTGGGTGGCTCGAAGGTTTCAACCAAACTCACCGTCTTAGAGGCACTCGCAGAAAAAGTGGATCAAATGGTGGTGGGCGGCGGCATTGCCAACACATTTATTAAGGCCGTGGGGCATAACGTGGGTAAATCTCTGTGCGAGGAGGATTTAGTGCCCACCGCGCAAGCCTTGATGAAAAAAATGACCGCACGGGGTGCCACTATTCCGGTCGCAGTGGATGTGGTGGTCGGTACCGAACTGCCGTTTTTACCGGGCAATGAGCATACCCCCGCCACGATTAAACCGGTTGATGATGTTGACGACAACGAAATGATTTTCGATATTGGCCCCAAGTCAGCCCAAGAATTAGCCGACATCATCATGCGCGCGGGCACCGTGGTATGGAATGGTCCGGTGGGCGTTTTTGAATATGATCAATTCGGCGCTGGCACCAAAACCATCGCTCAAGCAATTGCTCAGACCAAAGCCTTTACGTTGGCCGGTGGGGGCGATACGATCGCAGCCATTCAAAAATATGATATCTACGATCAAGTCAGTTACATTTCTACCGCTGGCGGTGCTTTCCTTGAGTATCTTGAAGGGAAAACCTTGCCTGCAGTGGCCATTCTTGAACAACGCGCCGCATCTTAAAGGAAATTTATGCACGTTTTAAATCCTCCGGGTTATTTGACAACATCTCGCCGCACCAAAATTGTCGCAACCTTGGGTCCTGCTAGTGATTCCCCGCAAATTATTTCAGATTTAGTGCGCGCGGGCGTTGATGTTGTTCGGCTTAACTTTTCCCACGGCAAAGCCGCCGATCATCAACAACGTGCGGAAATGGTACGCAAGGCGGCTCAGGAGCAAGGCCGGTATGTCGCCATTTTAGGGGATTTGCAAGGGCCTAAAATTCGGATCGACCGATTCAAAACCGGTAAAGTGGAGTTAGCCGAAGGCGCTGCCTTTGTGTTGGATGCCGAATTAGATCGAGATAGCGGCGATGAAACCAGGGTGGGGATTACCTACAAAGCGTTGGTCACCGATTCCCGCAGTGGCGATGTGTTGCTGCTGGATGACGGGCGAATCGTGCTGCGCGTTGAGTCCGTTCAAAGCAGTAAAATTCACACCACGGTGGTGGTGGGTGGTGAGCTTTCGAATAATAAAGGCATTAATCGTCAAGGCGGCGGTTTGTCTGCGCCTGCGATTACGGACAAAGATCGTGAAGACATAAAAACCGCCTCGTTAATCGGAGTGGATTATATCGCGGTATCGTTTCCCCGCTCAGGTGAAGACATACACGAAGCCCGGCGCTTGTTGCAAGCAGCGGGCTGCAGTGCGCACATCGTGGCTAAAATTGAACGCGCTGAAGCAATTGAATGTATTAAAGATATTATTCAAGCCTCTGATGCCATCATGATTGCCCGGGGTGATTTGGGTGTGGAAATTGGCGATGCCGAGCTTCCTGCTGTGCAAAAAGCCTTTATCCGTATGGCGCGCGATATGAATCGCCCGGTGATTACCGCCACCCAAATGATGGAAACCATGATTACTAACCCGATTCCCACTCGGGCGGAAGTATTCGATGTGGCTAATGCAGTGCTCGATGGTACCGATGCGGTTATGTTGTCGGGTGAAACGGCGGCAGGTAAGCATCCCGTGCGTGTGGTTGAAACCATGGCGCGTATTTGCCAGCGAGCCGAATATCAAATTGAAGCCAAGCGCACGCAACCCCCCTTAGATATTCCATTTGAGCGAATCGACCAGGCGATTGCGTATTCTGCGATTTATACCGCCAATCACTTAGATGTGACGGCGATTGTGGCTTTAACGGAATCGGGCGCCACACCGCTGTGGATGTCGCGCGTATCAACCGATATTCCCATCTATGCGTTTACCCGCAATGAGGTGGCCGCGCGGCGCGTGGCACTGTATCGCGGTGTTCAAGCGGTGCATTTCCCTTATGAATCGACCGATCATGCCGAAGTGAACCGCATGGTGATTGAAGCCTTAACGAAGATGGAGCGTCTGGATGATGGTGATATTGTCATCATTACGAAAGGCGATTTAATGGGTGAAATGGGCGGCACCAATGCCATGAAAATTGTGCGTGTTGGGCAAATTATCAACCCCGACTAAGTTTATTCGCCGCGATAGCGCGGCGTTTTTTCGTGGGTGTGGCTTGGGCTTTTTTGACTGATTTTTGGGCTTGATTTTTATTTTTAACCTCACTGGAGAGACAGAATGGCGCTTATTTCCTTACGTCAATTATTAGATCATGCGGCAGAACATGCCTATGGCATGCCCGCGTTCAATGTCAACAACATGGAACAAATTCACGCAATTATGCAAGCGGCGGATGCGGTCAACAGCCCGGTCATTTTGCAAGGTTCAGCCGGCGCTCGCTCTTATGCCGGCGAGCCTTTCCTGCGCCATCTCGTGCTGGCTGCGGTTGAAATGTACCCCCACATTCCGGTGGTGATGCACCAAGATCACGGCGCTGATCCGGGCGTATGCTTCCGTGCCATTCAATCGGGTTTTAGCTCGGTGATGATGGACGGCTCACTCATGCCCGATATGAAAACCCCCTCATCGTTTGAGTACAACGTGGAAGTGACCCGTAAAGTTGCCGAAATGTCGCATTTTGTTGGCGTATCGGTTGAAGGTGAATTGGGCTGCTTGGGTTCACTTGAAACCGGCAAAATGGGTGAAGAAGATGGTCACGGTGCTGAAGGTGAGCTTGATCACTCGATGCTGTTGACGGATCCTGAAGAAGCGGCTGAATTTGTTAAACGCACCGATGTGGATGCTTTGGCTATTGCCATCGGCACCTCACATGGCGCGTACAAGTTCACGCAAAAGCCCACGGGTAAAGTGCTGCGTATTGATCGGGTGAAAGAAATTCACGCGCGCATCCCCAATACCCATTTGGTGATGCACGGTTCGTCCTCGGTGCCTGAAGATTGGTTAGAAATTATCAACAATTACGGCGGCGATATGGGTCAAACCTATGGCGTACCGGTGGAAGAGATTGTTGAAGGCATCAAATACGGCGTGCGTAAAGTGAATATCGATACCGATTTACGCATGGCATCAACCGGGGCGATTCGCAAACACCTGCATGATAACCCCGCGAACTTTGACCCACGTAAATTCTTCAAAGAAGCAACGAAAGCCATGAAAGGCATTTGCCAAGCCCGTTTTGAAGCGTTTGGTGCCGCCGGTAAAGCGTCATTAATCAAGCCCATCAATCTGGACGATATGCATAAGCGTTATGCCTCGGGCAGCTTAAAGCAGCAAATTAAATAACTTTTAGTTTAATTCACAAATAACCCGCGTTTATCGCGGGTTTTTTTATGGGCATCGGCCAAATTGCTCGGGTTTGGCAAAACAGGCTGGGCGGTTAGCACGCCTGCAATCGGTTATAACGTCTGCGCTTTGAGCACGCTGCCGGGTTGTTTTTTTGCCTGCGACTTAATCAGGCTAATTTGTTCGGTGAGGGTTTGGCTGTGAATAGCGTAGTGTGCCGGGCGGGTTAATGCGGCGAGTGTAAGGCTGCAAAAAGGGTATTGTTTTGGCCGGCCTTCTCGATCGGTGGTTTCGATAAAGCCGCGCGCTTGATCCACTTCATCGTACAAGGTGGGGATTTTCTGATCGAACGCTTGGATCATGTGCGCGCATTGCCCGCGCCAATCGGGCGATTGAAATAAAATTACAAAATCATCGCCGCCCACATGGCCTAAAAAATCGTGGGCTGGGTGAATATGATCGTTCAAAATTTGCGCTAAGAGCAGCAGCACGCGATCACCGCGTTGATAGCCGTAATAATCATTAATCGCCTTGAAATAATCGAGATCGGCATAAACCAAGGTAAAGGCGGTGCCGGTTTCAAGCCAGCTGCTGAGCGCTTCATTGATGGGTACATTGCCCGGCAAGCCACTTAACGGGTTTAAGTGTTGCGCTTGGCGCACTTGCTCGGTGGTGTATAAGCGCAATAAATCAATTAGTTGGCCTACGCCGGCGTAGGCTCGTTGCCGAGTGATGATAAATACATCATGAAAGTTTCGATGATCGCGCTCGCTTAATCGGCGGCTTAATAGCGTGAGCGATTCGGATTCATCCACAATGACCGGATGCTGATCCATCAGGCGGCTAATCGAGCGGCGCTCATTTAAGGGGCGGCCGTAAGGGCTGGCATATAGGTTCATTAAATCGTGCCGCCAGGCAATACCCACGGGCAGGCTGCCATCTAAAACCGGTAGGGCGCGTAATTGGGCATCGGCGAGAAACAATGCCATGACCGCATCGAGGCGCTCGGTTATTTGCACGCAGGGCGCTGGCTGAATCAGGGTTTGAATCAAGCGTTGCTGGGTTCGGGCGCCGTTTATATTCGAGCTAAGCTGCGCCAATAGCTCATCGGATAGCGTCCGAATTGGGTTCGCGCTTGGTTGGCCGAACAGATACCCTTGCAGAAAATCAACACCGAGTTCAACCAGCACCCGTGCCTCTGAGCTAAGCTCAATACCTTCAGCCACCACCAGCGCCCCAGATTCTTTGGCGAGCTGAACCACTGAGCGAACAAATCGATATTTTTTTGGGTTTTGGTCAATGCCGCTTAACATCGCGCGATCAATTTTGACAATATCGGGCTGGCGATCTAGCCAATGCAGCAAGCCGTTGTAACCGGCGGCGAAATCATCCAGAGCCAAGGTAACCCCGCGTAGGCGCAATTGATCTAAATTGCGTTGCAAAATCTGCGGCTGCTCAGTGGTGTGCTCCTCGGTTAATTCAATCACAAGCCGTTGATAGGGCAGGGCATGGTTGCGCAAGGCATCCAGCAAATTTTCTACTGAAAACTTAGGGTGGCCCAAGGCTTCGGGGGATAAATTGACAAATAGCCGGCCATTGAGTTTAAGCGCGGTAAATTGGGTAATGGCTTGAATCGCTAAATGAAATTCCAGCTGTAATCGACGATTGGCGGCCGTGGCGATCGTAAGTAAATCACCAATATGGGCAAAACCTGTGGCTTTCGGTGGGCGAGCTAAGGCCTCGTAGCCATAAATTTCGAGGTTCATTACATCAATTAACGGCTGAAATGCCATGGCAATAGATTGGCTGGCAATTAACTGTTCAATTCGTTGGGTTGCGCCTAAGGCGCTGATTTGTGCCTCTAAAAAAGAGATCGCGGTGGGCGGGTTCAGTATAAATGCGGGCGGGTGGTTTTGCGTGGGTGCAGGATTGGTTGTTAAAAAATCATTAATAAAATCATAAGACTGTGTGGGTTTTTGCATAAGGTTACGATCTCCAAAGCGGGGCGGCACCCAAGCTAAGCTCAGGCATACGGTGGCAGATCACATCCCCAGGCTCATAATGAGAAGGGCTGCGAGCATGTCAGGTGCGCGTGACAATTCAGTGAATGGGGCGGCGGCTTGCGGCTTTGTGGGCTTATGTGTGTAAATTTGGCTTATAAAATTGTTTATCCCCAAAGCAATGGCGATAATGGCAAACTTAGAAAAATCGGTAACGGACATCTCTCATGCAAGACGATACCTTGGTTGCAGCCGTTGATCTCGGCTCGAATAGTTTTCATATGTTGATTGCCCGAGTGCATGGCGGCCAAATTCAAATCATCGACCGCATGAAAGAAATGGTGCGGCTCGCCGGGGGGTTACAGCCGGATGGCAAATTGGCCGAAGATGCCATGGAACGCGGCATCGCCTGCCTTACCCGCTTTGGCCAGCGCTTGGCGGGTATGCCACGGGGTAGTGTGCGCATTGTGGGCACCAATACGCTGCGTGCCGCTAAAAATGGCACGCAATTTATTAAACGCGGCGAGAAGGCCATCGGACATCCGATTGAAATTATCGCAGGGCGTGAGGAAGCCCGTTTGGTGTTTTTGGGCGTGGCGCAGAGTGAGGCGCCCATTGAAGGCCCCCGTTTGGTGGTCGATATTGGCGGCGGCTCAACTGAGTTGATTTTGGGTCAGCACTTAAGCCCGTTCAAAATGGAAAGTGTACCGATCGGCTGCGTGGCCTTGATGCGGGATTTTTTTGCCGACGGGATATTTAATGCCGAGCGGTTAGAGCACGCCAAAGTCCGCGCCGAATTAGAGCTTAGCCCCTACAAGGCCGCGTACCTGAAATCAGGCTGGGTGCAGGCGCAGGGTAGTTCCGGCACAGCGCGCTCATTGGCCAATGTCGCCAAAGCCAATGGTTGGGGTGATGGCACGATTACGGCCGCAGGTTTGCAGCGTATTTTAGCGGCGGTTTTAGCGGCAGGCTCGGTTGAAAAGCTTAAATTGCAGGGGTTATCGGATGACCGTAAACCCGTGTTTGTGGGCGGATTAATTGCCATGCAGGCGGTGTTTGCCGCGCTTAAAATCGAACAAATGCTGGTGAGTGATGGCGCATTGCGTGAGGGCTTGGTGTTCGACTGGCTCGATCGCAGCGATCATGATGACATTCGCCAAGCCACGGTGCAGCGTTTGCAGCGCTTATTTACGGTAGATGGCCGTCATGCGGCGCGCATTGCCAAAACCTCCTCAGTTCTATTGGCACAAGTGGCACCCGATTGGGGGCTTTCTTGTCAACCCGATGCCATTGATGCGCCGCGTTATGCCGAGTGGCTTGATATTGCCGCCCGGTTGCATGAAATTGGTTTGGCGGTGAGCCATTCAGGCTTTCATCACCACGGGGCGTATATTATTAATTACGCGGACATGCCGGGCTTAACCCGCGCGGCGCAAACCATTATCGCCAGCCTGGTGCACACCCATCGGCGCAAATTTAAACCGCAGCGGTTTGAGCTCATTGATGAGCGTTTGCGTGGCCAAATTATCAAGCTCGCGGTTATTTTGCGTTTAGCCGTCTTGCTGCATCGTGATCGCTCACCCCAAGCCAAAACGCCCAAACTCAGTTTAAAGGCGCAAGAAAACACCCTACATTTGCGGTTCAGCAAAGGTTGGTTGGCTGCGCGGCCTTTGACGGTGGTGGATTTAGAACTTGAGCGTGATTTTTTATCGATGGCGTCCATTGATTTACGCTTCTCATAAACGCCACCCTGATGCCGCTTGATAAAAAATCCTCGCCCCGCATTGTTCGGCGTGCGGTGCCGCCCATCCCCGCCGAGATGGCCTCATTTAACCCAAATCTTGCCGCGATTTTGGTCAACCGAGGTATCACCATGCCGCAGCAATTAGATGCGAGCCTTAACTTTTTGCTGCCAACCGCCCAGTTGCCGGGCATAGACGCCGCAGCCGCTCTTATCGCAGAAGCCCTGCAAGCCCAAGCCCACATTTTAATCGTGGGCGATTTTGATGCCGATGGCGCCACCGCCACCGCCCTCTGTGTGCGCGGCTTGCAGGCGATGGGTGCGCAGCATGTGGCTTATACCCTGCCCGATCGGGCACGCCATGGTTACGGCTTATCACCCGCAGTGTTGCGTGATTGGCTGGCGCAAGCCGATGCGCCGCCTAGTTTAATCATAACGGTTGATAACGGCATTAGCGCCTTTGCCGGGGTTGCTGCAGCACGGGCTTTGGGCGCACGGGTTGTGATTACCGATCATCATTTACCCGGGGATGCGCTGCCGCCGGCCTGTGCGATTGTGAACCCCAATTTAGCCGATTCGCTATTTGCATCCAAAGCCTTGGCCGGCGTGGGCGTGGCGTTTTATGTGCTGGCGGCGGTGCGGGAAAAGCTCACTGCGCAGGGTTGGTTTACCCGCGAAAGGCCGCGGCCTAATCTTGCCCAATGGCTGGATTTAGTCGCGGTGGGTACCGTGGCCGATGTGGTGGCGCTCGATGACAACAACCGCCGCCTCGTAGCGCAAGGGCTTGAGCGCATTCGCGCGCTGCACAGCGTGCCGGGTATTTCTGCCCTGTTCGCCGTGGCAGGCAAAGACCCACGCCATGCTACCAGCCAAGATTTAGGTTTTGTGGTGGGGCCGCGCTTAAATGCGGCGGGCAGGCTTATAGACATGCGCATTGGGGTGGCGTGTTTGCTGGCTGATGACCCCGCCGAGGCGCGGCGTTTAGCGCTTATGTTGAATGAAATTAACCAAGATCGGCGCGCAATCGAACAAGACATGCTGTATCGGCTGCAAAAAAGTGGCCAATCAGAGGCTATCAATGAGCTGAATATCCCGCGTCCCACGCATCCGGCTGATTGGGTGCTGTTTGATGTAACCTTTCATCAAGGGGTGATCGGCATTGTCGCGGGGCGCTTAAAGGAGCGTTGGCAACGGCCGGTATTTGTGTTCGCCCCTGAAGATGTAATGGCGGACACGCAGCCAACTATGCCACCAGATGCAAGGCTTAAAGCCTCGGGGCGCTCGATTGCGGGGATTCATCTGCGCGATGTGCTAGTGTCCATGGCAACCCGCGCACCGGATTTGATGCTGGCTTTTGGCGGACACGCGATGGCCGCCGGGTTAAGCCTTGAGTACCGTAACCTACCCAAGTTTCGCGCGCTTTTTGCAGAAGAAATGGCGAAATACGCCTCGCAGCTGCCTGATGCCGCAGTAATTTGGTCCGATGGTGAATTAAGTGCGCTTGAGCTCACGCCACAGTTCGCCCAAACCCTGCACGCCAGCACGCCTTGGGGAACCGATTGCCCCGAACCCCTGTTCGATAACGCGTTTGAAGTGATCGAACGCATCCCGCTCAAAGAGGGGCAACACTGGCGGCTAAGCCTGCGCCTACTCACTCGGCAGCCACAAAACACCACCGCATCGTTTGCACAGGTACCGGCAGAACCGATTGCCGCCATTTGGTTCGGCATTGGCGATCAACTGCCGCCGGGTCGTTTCTGGCATTTAGCTTATCGCCTCGGCATGAATTACTTTCGTGGGCAAGAAACGCTGCAATTGATGGTGGTCAGCGGCGCGGCTTGCAAATAGATATGTTATTACATACCATCTATCTCTATAAGTAAAAGATTATATGAATAAATTTTTTTCTATAAACTGAGTGTGATTGATTTCTTGGTAACTGCTGGAGTAGTGAACGATGAAGCGTACTTTGATCAAAGTAGCAACTTTTGGGCTTGTATTGGCGTTGGGCGTAAATGGGGCAGTGTATGCAACGACTCAGGAATCTGTGCCCACGGCGTCAACCGCAAAACTGGGCAAGCATCATGCTCAACCAATCACGGTTGAGGATGTACTACAGGCGCAAAAAGAGTGGGGAGATGGCATCGTTGAGATCGGTAAAATTTTTACGGCGGGTGGCGATTACAAAGCAGCAGCAAGCAAATTTATCGACCATTATTACGCTTATGGTGATGGAAAAGTTTTATTTAAGCCCACCCGTGCAGCGGCTGATCAATTTCGTGAAACCAAAGAAGGTGCCTTGTCTTACTTTGTAACAGGTATTGATAAGGAAGATCATGGATTCGCGATTCAGCCTTGGAGCAAAGTCCGGTTTGAGAACTCAGATGTTGATATTGAAAATGGTGATGCAATTGCGTTGGGTAATTACTTTTTTACCGATGCAAAAACCAATGAAGAAGTAAAAGTGGAGTTTACCTTTGGTTATAAACGCGCCAAAGATGGCCATTTAGAAATATTCCTGCACCATTCGTCTATTCCTTATCAAGAGGCACATTAAAACCCAAGCCCTCGCAATGAGGGGCTTGGTGGTAATCAAGCAAGTGAGATCTAGCGCAACGAAACCTACCTGGGGAATTAACGGGGATGACTCTTTAATTTCTCGGCGAAATAGCTGAAAAAATCAGTCCGCTTATGGGATTTAACCGTTGGTATACAACCAATCGAGAATGGCATCTTGCACGCGCGAGCCGCCGCCGTTTTGTACATTGGGTTCATTTTGCAAAATCACCACCACATACCGCCGCCCTGATTCAGTGAGAATATACCCCGCGCCGGCGCGCACATCGCGCAGAGTGCCGGTTTTAAGGTGAATCATGCCGCGAGCCGCTTCGCCTTTCATGCGTTTGCGCATGGTGCCATCAATGCCGGCGATGGGGAGGGATGCCATCAGCTCCGGCATGGTAGGGCTATCCCAGGCATAGCGCAAAAGCTGCCCCATTTCGCGCGGGCTGATGCGGTCTTTGCGCGAGAGCCCTGAGCCGTTTTCAATATCAAAGCCCGGCCAGTTAAACCCTTGGCGTTTAAGCCAGCCATCGATAGCCATTTTGGATTTAAGCAGGGTGCCCGGCGCGCCCTCGAGCTCCGCGCCAATGGTCAGGAAAATTTGCCGCGCCATGAGGTTGTTTGACCATTTATTTTGCAGATACAAATACTGAGTTAAATTTTCAGAATTGTGCTGCGCTAAAAATACTGCGTTTTTGGGTACGAGGCCTTCGCTCCAGCTGCCATCAATTTTGCCGCCTTGCTGCGCAAACAGATGCACGAATGCCGCATAAAAGGCATCGTTGGCATTGCCGGCGACCAAGTAATATTGATCGGGTTGGCATTCGGTACTGATGGTGCCGGTAATATTTAAGGTAGGGGTGTTGGTATCTGAATTTAAAACGGCAATAGCAGGCTGGTTGTTTTTGCCGCTGCAATCGCCTTTGTTGAGCTTGATGTCGTTGTTTACGGTTAAGTTTTGATTGGGCGGCCAGGCTTTAACAATGGGCCCTTTGCCGGCTTGATCGGGCGGGGCGATCAGCACGCGGGTGGCTCTATTATCGAGCAGCAGGGCTTGCGGTAGGGCGTTGTAGACGCGCTCAGGGTGGCCATCAAACTCGCTCGGGTCGGCCGGTCCCGGATCAAAATAGCTGTTATCGAGCACGAGCTTGCCGGTAATTTGCTGAATGCCTAAATCATGAATTTGCCGGATTAAATCCCACAAATCTTCGCTGCGAAACCATGGGTCGCCCACGCCTTTAATGTATAAATTGCCGCGAATCACCCCGTTGACAGGCAGGGCATCGGCATAGACCCGGGTCGGCCATTGATAGTTTGAGCCGAGCACATCCAACGCCACAACCGAGGTAACGAGTTTCATGACCGAAGCGGGGTTGAACAAATCATCGGGCAGGTGAGTGAGCAGGGGTTTGTTGCTATCAACCGCCTGCACCCAAATGCCTAAGTCATCTAGATTGAGTTTTTGTTTTTTGAGCGCATCCAGCACGCTGGTGGGGATGGCGGCTTCGGCGGCATAGAGCGCAGGCGCAAAAATAACAAGAGAACAAGCCAGCGCACACATGACAATAAGACGCAAAAATGGCTGAAAAACTCGGGGCATAAGGGTGCTCAGCAAAACAAAAGATAACGCGAAATCGGGTTTGGTGTAGCCGGGCTCAGGGGAAGTCCGGCGGGCTGCGTGGCGCTGTTTAGCCTAGGTGAAATTGGCAAAGGTAGGCAGTATCGACCGTGCAGCGCATTTGTAGTTTGGCGTTGGCGGGCGCTTCAAACACGGTGCCGGCGGGCGCGGTAAACTCGGGTGCATCATTAATCGAAACCCACATTTGGCCTGCAACCACCGTCATGGTTTCTGGCGCTTTTAACTGAAACACATGCGTGCCCGGCAGCATCACACCCACGGTGGCGCCGGCATCGCCATGATCAAAGCGCAGCGATTGCACGGTATCATTAAAAAAGCGGTTATGAACGATCGACATAAGTAACTCCTGACGGGCTGCTAGGATCAAATGGGCTGAAAAATATCAGGCTATTCTAGCCAAAAGCCGCAATAAACCTAGGATAATTTTGTAACATCGTGCGGGTTTGATGCGTGAATTTGGGGTGCTTTGCGCTACACTACGCGACCTTAAAATTTTTGTTTCTTGTGGCGATGTTATGCTTGAAATTAATCCGATAATGTTTCGAATCAAAGAGTTAATCTCGCGGGCGGCAGCGCTTCGGGGGTATCTTTGACTTTGATGTCAAAAAAGAGCGCTTAGAGGAGGTTGATCGTGAGCTTGAGGTGCCGGATGTATGGAATGATCCGGCTCGGGCGCAGGCCTTAGGCAAAGAGCGCGCCGCGCTTGAGCGTGTGGTGCACACCCTAACGGATATGGCGCAAGGTTTGAGCGACAACGCCGATTTGCTCGAAATGGCCGCCGAAGAAGACGATCAGGCTTCCGTGGATGCCATTGAAAAAGATATTGCTGAATTTGAACAGCAAATCGCCGATTTAGAATTTCGGCGGATGTTCGCCGGCGAAATGGACGCCTCTAACGCATATTTGGATATTCAATCGGGAGCGGGTGGCACCGAATCGCAAGATTGGGCGAGTATTCTGCTGCGTATGTATTTGCGCTGGGGCGATCGGCGCGGCTTTAAAACCGAAGTGGTTGAAATGTCCGATGGCGAGGTGGCGGGTATTAAATCGGCCACCATCCGCTTTGAAGGCGAATATGCCTTTGGTTGGTTGCGAACCGAAATCGGCGTGCATCGGCTGGTGCGCAAATCGCCGTTTGATTCCGATAACCGCCGCCATACCTCGTTTGCCTCGGTATTTGTGTCGCCAGAAATTGATGACAATATCGAAATTGAAGTGAACCCCGCCGATTTACGGGTGGATGTGTACCGTGCCTCTGGCGCAGGCGGGCAGCATGTTAACCGAACTGAATCCGCCGTGCGCTTTACGCATTTGCCTACGGGTACGGTGGTGGCTTGCCAAGCGGAGCGCTCGCAAATTCAAAACCGTGAACGCGCCATGAAAATGCTCAAAGCTAAGCTGTATGAGCTCGAAGTGCAAAAGCGCAACGCGGTGAGCCAAGCGCTGGAAGACACCAAATCCGATGTATCGTGGGGCAACCAAATTCGCTCCTATGTGCTCGATCAATCCCGCATCAAAGATTTGCGTACGAACTATGAAACCGGCAACACCCAAGCCGTGCTGGATGGCGATTTAGATCCGTTTATCGAGGCGAGCCTGAAAAGCGGCTTATGATCTTTATGGCTGCCGCGTGCGCGGCGTTTAACTCATTAATAACCGGAAAAAACCCATGTCCGAACATGCCCCTTTGAACCCCGCCGCAGACCTGACCCCCATTGATGAGAACAAGCTCATTGCCGAGCGCCGTGAGAAGCTCAAAAAAATCCGCGAAAACGGCAATGCCTTCCCCAACGATTTTCGGCGCGATGCCAGTGCGGGCGCGCTGCAAGCCGATTACAGCGACAAGCCTGCCGAATACTTTGATGAACATCCGTTGCGAGTGGTGGTGGCCGGGCGGGTGATGGCCAAGCGTTTGATGGGCAAGGCGAGTTTCTTGTCGATTTTAGATAGCACCGGGCGCATTCAGCTCTATGTGGCACGCGATGCGATTGGCGAAGCGGTTTATGAGGATTTCAAAACTTGGGATTTGGGCGATATTGTCGGTGGTGAAGGGCGGCTGTTCAAAACGCAAAAGGGCGAGTTATCGGTAAAAATTGATGCCCTGCGCTTGCTCACCAAAGCCCTGCGCCCGCTGCCTGATAAATACCACGGCATAGTTGATACCGAGCAGCGCTATCGCCAGCGCTATGTTGATTTAATTATGAATGAACCCGTGCGCGATACCTTTCGCAAACGCACGCAAATCATTCAATTTATTCGCAATTACTTAAATAATAAAGATTTCCTTGAAGTCGAAACCCCGATGATGCACGTGATTCCGGGCGGTGCATCGGCCAAACCGTTCACCACGCATCACAACGCGCTTGATATGGATTTGTACCTGCGTATCGCCCCTGAGCTGTATCTAAAGCGGCTCGTGGTGGGCGGATTTGAGCGGGTGTATGAGATTAACCGCAACTTTCGCAACGAAGGGCTTTCGACACGGCATAACCCCGAATTTACGATGATCGAGTTTTACGAGGCCTATGCCGATTACATCGATTTAATGGATTTGACCGAAGACCTGCTGCGCCAATTGGCTGCCCACGTGTGCGGTTCAACCACCATTACCTACCAAGGCACCGAGTTTAATTTAGCCCTACCGTTCGCGCGGTTGTCGGTTGTGGACGCCATTTTACTGCACAACCCTCATATCACGCGCGAGGCGCTGCACGACATAACCCGCGCGCGCGCCATTGCCGAAGGCCTTGGCATCCCCGTTAAAGAGAGTTTCGGCTTGGGCAAAATTCAGATCATGATTTTTGAAGAAACCGCCGAGCACAAACTCATCCAGCCGACGTTCATCACCGAATATCCCGCCGAAATTTCTCCCTTGGCGCGCCGCAATGAGGCCAATCCCTTCGTGACCGATCGCTTTGAGTTTTTTGTCGGCGGGCGCGAGCTGGCCAATGGCTTCTCAGAATTAAACGATGCCGAAGACCAAGCCGAGCGCTTTATGGCGCAAGTCGCGGAAAAAGACGCGGGCGATGATGAAGCCATGCACTTTGATGCCGATTACATCCGCGCGCTCGAACACGGCTTGCCGCCAACCGCAGGCGAGGGGATTGGGATTGATCGGCTGGTGATGCTACTCACCGATTCACCCTCCATCCGCGATGTGCTCCTGTTCCCGCATATGCGGCCGGCGTGACGCGGGTCATAAGGGCAGCGATTTAGGTTTTGCTGCCCCGAACTTTGGATGAAGTTTTTTGTTCCCTTGTCTGCAAAAGGGGGCTAATGGGTTTGTCGTCTGGTGCGCAAATCCCCCCTTACCCCCCTTTTACAAAGGGGGGGGCTGTTCCAACTCAGCCAAGGCCAGAGTCGGCACAAACGCCTGCTTCCCCTTTGAACAGATAGCGGTTGTTCAGAGCCGCACGACTTCCCCCTTTGAAAGAAAGGGAGCCCTCAATCCCCCTTTGAAAAAGGGGGATTGAGGGGGATTTATTCGCCATCGGCTATCTGCGCGCGAATTAAATCCACCACCATTCGGGGCGATTTACCCGCCGTTTCAATAATAAAATCTGCCGCTGCACGGTATAACGGCTCCCGTGTGTGCATTAAGGCGCGCAAGGTGCCGAACCGATCACTTGTTTGCAGCAAGGGGCGCTGCGTATCCTGCGCCGTGCGCTCGGCCTGCTGGTGCACACTGGCGTGCAAATACACCACAAACCCTCGCTCACTAAATAGCCGGCGATTCTCCGCCCGCAAAATTGCCCCGCCGCCTGTGGCCAGCACCCAGTCATTGCCCCGCGTTATTTCGTCAATCACCGCCACCTCTCGATCCCGAAAACCCGCCTCGCCCTCAATCTCGAAAATAAGCGGAATCGTCGCACCGGTGCGCTGTTCAATTTCTTTATCGGAATCAAGCAGAGGTAAATCCAAGCTATGCGCCAGCATTTTACCAATCGTACTTTTACCGGAGCCCATGGGGCCGATGAGGATGATGTTGTGTGTATTCATAACAGGGCATTTTAACTGAATTCATAAAAAAGCCCCGCATGGCGGGGCTTTTAAAATCTCTAACTAAAAGTTAGTTTCCATCGTTTTGAACTAAAGATTGATTACTATCAATGATTTTTGGAGTTACAAAAATAAGGAGTTCTAACCGTTGCTTGTTGACTTCTCTGTCCTTAAAGAGATTACCAAGTCCAGGTAAGTCACCAAAAAATGGGACCTTATTTACTGTATTCGTATTTTGGAACTGGTAAATGCCACCCAGTACAACCGTTTCACCATTTTTAACCTCTACTTTGGTTTTTACTTCCCGCGTGTTGATTGGCGGGTTGGTAGTGCCTGGCAGTATTTTGGTGTAATCCGGTTCATCCTTTTTGACATTAATGTCCATGATGATGTTGTTATTGGGCGTGATTTGCGGTGTCACTTCGGTCGATAGCACGGCCTTTTTGAAGCTCACGGTATTACTCGCAACGCCATTGGCGGTTTGCGTGGCAATGTAGGGGATTTCAGTACCCTGAGAAATCAGCGCTGGGTGGCCGTTGGTGGTGATAACTTTCGGGCTAGAAACAATCTCCCCAGAGCCTTCAGATTGAAGGGCTGAGAGCTCTAAATCCAGCAATACGTTTGAGCCTAAAATGGCTAAACCTAAGCCACCTGTTGGGGCGCCGGAAATAGGCGTATTAACCATCCAGTTTCCTGGGGAAGTAGTCGAAGTTGCAGTTGATGCACCAGACGTTGGTAGAGCGCTGCCTGCGGATAGAGTAGGGGCTGTAGATCCTAAACCAATCGTGCTATTACCGCGATTAAAGCCTGACTGCACCCCCCAACGTACACCGAGCTGGCGAGCAAAGTTATCGGTGGCAATCACGATGCGGGTTTCGATGAGCACTTGGCGCACGGGTTTATCGAGTTTTTTGACCAAATCACGGATGCGATCAAGTGCGCTGGCGGTGTCGGTAATAATTAGGCTGTTTGAGCGGGAATCCACGGTGATATTGCCGCGATCGGAGATGAAGCGTTGTGCGGTGTCTGCTGCCGCTTTGCCTTCTGTTCCCGCGCCACCGCCTTGCCGGGTTTTTGAGGTGTCTTCGAGCAGCTTGTAGATGTCGTCGGCTTTGGCATAGTTAATTTGAACGATGTCGGTAACCAAGGGTGCCAATTGTTGGGTTTGCTGGCGGGCTTCGAGCTCCGCTTTATCGCGCGCTACGATGTCGGCCGTGGGTGCCACATACATCACGTTGCCATTTTTACGCATCGACAAACCTTTTGTCACCAAAATCAAATCGAGTGCTTGATCCCAAGGCACGTTCTCAAGCCGCAAGCTGATCGAGCCTTTGACATCATCACTCACGACAATGTTGTTGCCGGTAAAGTCGGCTATCAATTGCAGTAAGGGGCGGATTTGAATGTCTTGGAATTTAAGGGTTAGCCGCTCGCCGGTGAATTTTTTCTCACCGACATTTTGCGCGCCTTGGTTTTGCGGCACGGCTTTTACTTCAACCACTAAGCGATTATCGGTTTGGTAGGCTAGGTGCTCACCCGCATTGCGGGTTTGTAGGGTAATGCGGCTGCCGTTGCCCATGGGGCGAACATCCACGTTTTCGACCGGAGTGGCAAAATCTTTCACATCAAACCGGCCGGTTTCAACTCGGGTGTTGGGCAGGTCGATGATGATATTGCTGCCTTCACGGCGCATTTTCATCGGGGTGTTGGGGCCTGAGGTTTGAATCAGCAAACGCCCGGAGCCATCTTCCGCCCGGCGAAAATCAATGGTTTGCCCGCGATCCATGGCGGTAACGGGGTTGTTGGCGGCCGTGGTGCTCACGGCGACACCGCTGGCGGTGGTGTTGGCTGCCGATGCCGGTTTGAAGGTGACGGTGAGCTCTTTGCCTTGGGCATTAATGCCGTACGGTGTTGTTTGGCTTAAATTAAACACGACCCGTGTTTTGCCGCCGGCTTCAGCCATCATGAGCGATTTGACCGGGCCTAAATCAATTTTTTGTGTGCGCTCGCCGGTTTTGTTTACGGTGCCGGGTAAATCGATCGCCAGCCGTGCGGGGTTATCAATTTGAAAATTATCTGGGTTGCCCGCAAGTGGTTCCGATAATTTAAAGTGCACCACAACGGCGCCATCGGCCGCGCGCTCGGTTGTGATGGCATCGAGATTGCCGGCAATGGCAATCGCGGGCACAAGGAGTGATATCGACAAAACCCCGAGCGATTGCCGAATGGCCTCGGTGAGTGGGCGAGTGTGAGTTTTAGCATCCCTAACATTATTCATCTGGTTTTCCCCTTAAATCATTTGGTCGCGTTTTGCTGGACAATCGCCGATTGCGTGCGCCAGCCACCCTGTCCGTCGGGCACGATTTCTTCTAGCGTAATTTTATCTGAGGTAATGCTGACGACTTTGCCGTAATTGAGCCCCATGTAATTACCCACTTGAATTTCATGGATGACGCCATCTCCATCCCGAACCAACGCAAAGGTGGTGCCTTTGCGTTGGATAATGCCTTTCATGGCGAGCGCATCGAGTGGATACATCTCTAAAGGCTCTTTAGGACGGTTCATATCCGGCGCAATGCCGTTGCTCTTGTTCGCGGTTTGGGTGACGGCGGGCTCAAATGGCGTACGCGCGTCGGTTTCGGTGTAGCTGTATTTTGGTAGCGGTTTCATCTCGGGGATGGGGTCAATTTTTCCGCCGGGCCGTGCCAAAATTTGATCCACTTGGGATTTTAAATCGCCCATGTGGTTGGCGCAGCCGCCTAAAGCTAGGGTTAAGGGGATAAGCCCAATTAACCACTTGGTTGATCGCGCCCGTGAAATGGGCTTGCGTTGAAATGGCGCGTGCGTGTGTTTCATTGCCCAGCTCCTTCGTTTTGCTCAAGGTAGCGATAGGTTTTGGTCACAATGGTCATGACGAGGGGTGGGGACTTCATGTCCTGTTTGTCTCCTTGTTCCGGCTTAATCGAGGGATTATGCAACGTCACGATGCGGGGCAAGTTGGCGGTATCACTGATAAATTTTGCCAGCTGGTTATAGGTGCCTTGCAGGGTGAGCGTGTAGGGCATTTCAGCATAAAACGTGTGTTTTATTTCTGCACCAGGCTGAATTTGCTGGTTTTTTAAGCCATTTTTCAGTGAGGTTTGTGCCACATCAATAATGAGATTTTCCGCTTCGCTTTTATTGGGCAGCTGCCGGAGTAATTCGCCAAAGCGCGTTTGCATCTCTTTGAGTTGATCTTGATAGGCTTGAAGATTGGCCGCCAATTTTTGTTTGGTGGTAATGGTTTCAAGCAGGCTGACTTCTTGACGCTGCTTTTGGGCGAGCTCATCTCGCTGGGGTAGGGTATCGAAATAAATCACAGCGCCCACAATGAGCACGATGATAAATAAAAATATCACAAGGCGGGTGCCAAGCGAGGCTAACCCTATGGTTTGAAAATCAAGATTTTTGAGTTCGTTGAGATCCATCTCTTAATTCTCCTTGGCCGCATCAGCTGTTTTTGGGACTTTTATGGTAGCGGTGATTGAGAATACATACCGGTTGGAGGACGGTGCGTTTTTCCCCGGTTCTTGCGCCAAGATGCCGGAGCCGACGATCACGGCGCCTTCAATGAAGCCTGAGCTGTTGAGTTGTCTTAAATAATCAGCCACACGGGCTTGGGCATCGGAATAACCTTGCAATGAGATGGTTTTATCGCCCGTGATGCTGATGTTGGTGAGCTGAATGCCATCGGGCAGGGTTTTAACGAAATCTTCCATTAAGTGCACAATGATGGGGCGGCTGGATTGTAGCTTTTCGATTACTTGCATCCGTGCGATGAGTTCTTCTTTTTTCTTTTTCAGCTCGTTGATTGATTGGATTTTTCGATCCAAATCTTTAATCACGCTATTAAGATACTGGTTGCGCTGATCTTGGAAATCGATTTGATTTTGCTCGTAAAGATGTATGCCACCGCCAATAACTAATGCCGCTACCACTGATCCTGCAAGATGCAGAACAAAATTACGTTGCAGGGTTTGGCGACGTAAATCACGCCAGGGGAGGAGGTTAATTCTTCTCATTGGTCAAAACTCCGTAGTGCGAGGCCACACGCAATCAGCATAGATGAGCCATAGTTGGCTAATAACTCTGCTGAAATTCTTGATCCTTGGCCGATGGCGACAAACGGATTTGCGGTGCGCGTCCGAATGCCGGTTTCATTGTTAATCCGTTCAATAGCGCCCGGGGTGTTTGCGGTACCGCCACCGAGTAAAATTAGCCCGATCGCACCTGCGTTGGTTTCTGCGTAAAAATACTGAATGAACCGCTCAATTTGCATCGCCATGTTGTCGATAAATGGCTGCAAGACTTTGCGGTGATAATCATCGGGGAGGGTGTCGTTACGTTTCTTTTCTTCTGCTTCGTCGAACGAGAGTCCGTAATACGCCGCGATTTCGTTGGTGAGCAATTTGCCCCCGAACGGATGCTCTTTGCTGTAAATAATGTTTTCGCCATTAAATACATTAATCGTGGTGGTGTTGGCGCCAATATCTAGCATGGCCACCGGTTGCGCGCGATCTTCGGCGGTAAGTGTGGGCGCAATAATTTCGGTGTAGGCGTTTTGGGCGGCGAATGATTCAACATCCATTACGTCAACTGTGAGCCCTGCTGCTTCGGCCACGGCAACCCGCGCTTCAACGTTCGTGGAGCGGGTGGCGGCCATAATCACACTGAGGTAGGTGTCTTCGCCTTGTTTCTTTTTCTTGGTGATGGGTTCGGCTGTGTTTTGTAAGGGCTCAAAATCAAGGCTCACTTCATCAATGGGGAAGGGGATGTATTGATCCGATTCCATGCGAACTTGTTCTTCCAGTTCAAATTGATTGCCTGGATTTTGAATATTCAACACACGGCTAACGGTAGCGCCTGTGGGCACAGCCATAACGATGTGCTTGGTTTTCGCCCGCGATCGCGACAGCGCGCGGCTTAATGCGCCCGCAACGACATCGGGGTCGGTGATGGATTTGTCTTGCACGGCGCCAGCGGGTATCGGCTCAATGGCAAATGCCGTGGGGCGATAGCCATTGCGATGCTTTTCGAGCATCAGAACCTTAACCGCAGTTGAGCTGACGTCAACGCCAAGACGATGAGTTTTTGATGTAAATAATGGCACGGTCATTCCCTTCCCTTTGGGTGTGCGCTATGGTTGCACGCGCACTTTTAAGTCCACCGACGCATCCTAGGGCAAAACCTGTAGGTTTGTCGAATATTCTTGTAATCTCACACTGTGTGTTGCTATAAAACTCAGGTTTACTTCAATTAAATGAAACTTATCAAATTTGTTCTGTATGTGCTTGGTTTTTTATCGATTTTTGCTATTGGAGGTGTGGGTGTTGTGTATCAGATATACAACAGTCAGCTGCCTGATGTGGCGGAATTATCGACAGTACAGTATCAAATTCCGATGCGTGTTTACGATGCCGATGGCGGTTTAATTGCCGAATTTGGCGAAAAAAGGCGCTTCCCGGTGACCTTCGATGAAATACCGAAAGTCGTGGTGGATGCCTTTACCTCGGCTGAGGATGATGGGTTTTTTGAGCATGGCGGTGTGGATGTTCAAAGCCTGTTTCGCGCGGTTTATGAGCTGGTTAAAACAGGGCACAAAGGCCAAGGCGGCTCTACCATTACGATGCAGGTGGCACGGAATTTTTTCTTGGGTCGCGAGAAAACGTATAGCCGAAAATTGATGGAAATTTTGCTCGCAATCAAGATTGAGCACGCTTTAACTAAGCAGCAAATCATGACGCTTTACCTCAATAAAATCTTTTTGGGGAACCGCGCTTATGGCGTGAAAGCGGCGGCGCAGGTGTATTTTGGTAAATCGCTGGATCAAATTACGTTGGCCGAGGCGGCTATGTTGGCATCACTACCCAAGGCGCCTTCATCGGTGAATCCAGTGTCGAATCCCGATAAGGCGTTGGCGCGTCGCGCCTATGTTTTAGGCCGGATGCTGGCGCTGGGGCAAGTCGATCAGGCCGCCTACGATCAGGCCATGCAGGCGACCTTGCCGGGGCATTTATTTGCGAGTGCATTAATTCAAACGCCCGCGCCGTTTGCAGCTGAAATGGTGCGCCAGAAAATGGTGGCCGAGTACGGTGATAAAGCCTATGAAATGGGATTGAGTGTACATACGGCCATTGATCCTAAGGCGCAGGCAGTGGCACGCTTGGCGCTGCGGGATAATTTATTGGCTTATGATCGCCGCCATGGTTATCGCGGGGCGGAAAATCATTGGGCTAATTTGCTGGGCGATGCCAATGCCCTGCGCGAAAAATTGCAGTCCACCCCCGTGGTTGGGGGGTTGGTGCCTGCGGTCGTGCTATCGGTCGCCTCAAAGGAGGCTACGCTGTTAATGAGCGATGGCTCAACACAAACACTGGGGTTTGATGCGGTGAGCTGGGCTTGTCGTTATGAATCGGAAAATCGCTGCGGCTCCAAGCCTCGGGTGATGGGCGATGTGCTTGCCGCTGGCGATTTAATTCGACTACAAGCCATTGATGACACGCACTGGCGATTGGCTGAAATTCCCGCTGTGAGCGGGGCGTTTGTGGCTTTAAACCCCGATACGGGGGCGATTCGCGCGCTGGTTGGCGGGTTTGATTTTGACCATGACAGTAAATTTAACCATGTGACGCAGGCCGAACGCCAGCCCGGCTCGGGTTTTAAGCCGTTTTTGTATTCTGCCGCGTTAGACCATGGCTTTACTTGGGCTACCCTGATTAACGATTCGCCTGTGGTGGTTAAAAATGGCGTGAAGCAAGGGGTGGATTGGCGCCCACAAAACTACGAGAAGAAATTTGGCGGTCCTATGCGCATGCGGATGGCGTTGGTGCATTCGGTTAATTTGGTTTCAATTCGATTAATTGATGCGTTGGGGCCTGAAAATGTTCTGAACTATGCCACGCGCTTTGGTTTGCCTACCAAAAACTGGGCGGCTACCGCCTCGATGGCGTTGGGTAGCTACACTTTGACACCACTTGAGTTGGTGGGCGCATTCTCGACGTTTGTGAATGGCGGCTTTCGTGTGACGCCTTATCTTGTGACGGAAGTGGATGGTGGCGACAACGCGGTGTTGTATAGTCATCCTTCGGTTAATCTTTGTGCTGATTGTGCGCAGAACTCGCCCGATGCCAGTGAGGCGCCGCAGATTATTTCGCCACAAAATGCATTTTTGATGCGTTCCGCGCTGCGCGATGTGGTGCGGATGGGAACCGGCGCGGCGGCTTACCGCGCCTTGAAACGTAATGATATTGGCGGTAAAACCGGCACAACGAACGAACAGCGCGATGCTTGGTTCACAGGCTTTGGGCCGGGTTGGGTCGCCACGGCTTGGGTGGGCTTTGATGACAATACGCCGCTCGGACGGCGCGAGGTGGGTGGTACGGCGGCTTTACCGATTTGGTCCGATTTTATGAAGGTGATGCTGCCCTCACCGAGCGATAAAGCAGATACCCCGCCGCCAGGGGTGGTGGAAGTGATGATTGATCCGCAAACGGGCGATAAAATTCCTGCGGGGGGCGCAGGGGGGGTGCGGGAGTATTTTGATACCACGCGGGCGCCAGCGGATGAATCGCCGCTTTCTGCACCCATACCGGCAGATGCCGTGCCGCAAAATTTGATTAACGATTTGTTTTAACGCGCCTTTGTTGCGCGCTGATCATTGAGGTTATGTTGCGCGGCGCGACAAGCATGACCCGGTTCACCTTGGTCGGGCGGGCTTGATGTGTGAAAAGAGGGCTTTTTATGACGTATTCGCAGGGTCCTGCCGATCAATCGGTTTTGCGGGCGGCCGCACGAATGTGCGCCGAGGATGGCACGCTCGATCGTGCCTCAGCGCTTAAACGAGCGGCCGAGCGTTTGGGGCTGAGCTTAGATGAGCGCTTTATGGCGGTCGATTGCACTCGTCTTGAGACGGAAATTCGCCAATATCAAATCATATTTCGCCCGGCCCAAAATGAGGTGTTGCAGCAATTGCGGCGCGAGGCATTGAAAGCCATGGTGTTTTTGGCTGCGTTTTCGCCGCGCTTGGTGGGTTCGGTGCTGTCGGGTACGGCAGATCACGATTCAAAAATCACCTTGCACTTATTTGCCGATACGCCCGAAGCGGTGATGACCTTTTTGATGGAAAAAAATATCCCCTTTGCAGAATCGGAGCGACGGTATCATTACCGCAGTGGCCGGCAGACGCGCACGCCAGTTTTAAGCTTTGTGGCATTTGATGTGCCATTTGATTTGGTGGTGTTTGATCGCGCCGCGATTAAAGAAGCGCCTTTAACCTCTGCCCGGGGTGGACCCGTGCCGCGCGCCTCGCTAGCAAAGCTCAAAGCCCTGCTGGCCGAGAGCGCCGAGCGGGTTTAGTCGTAGAGGGGCGTTTAAGCCTGATGGTAGGGGCGGCTTAACCTGTGAACTGCGTTCACTAACGTGGCGACTTTATCGGGGTTAACGTGCTGATGAATACCATGGCCTAGATTAAAGACGTGCCCGGTGCCCGCACCAAAAGCGTGCAGCACACGGGCAACTTCTTGTTCAATGACGGCATCGGGTGCATACAGCACACTCGGGTCTAGGTTGCCTTGAAGCGCGATGCGGTGCCCTACTTGCTGGCGTATTTGGCCTAGGTCGGCAGTCCAGTCGAGGCCGATGCCATCGGCGCCGGTATCGGCCATATCGACGGCCCATTGGCCGCCCCCTTTGGTAAATAAAATCACGGGAATGCGCGCGCCTTCATGCGTGCGAATCAGGCTACTTACAATTTTTTGCATGTAAGCCAGTGAAAATTCGCGGTATTTATCCGGTGAAAGCACGCCGCCCCAAGTATCAAAAATCATGAGGGCTTGGGCGCCCCGTCGAACTTGGGCATTTAAGTAATCGGTGACCGCCGTGCTGAGTTTATCAAGCAGCAAGTGCGCGCTGGTCGGATCGCTATACATGAGGCCTTTGATGTGGGCAAATTCTTTGGTTGAGCCGCCTTCAACCATGTAGGTGGCAAGCGTCCACGGACTACCTGAAAATCCAATGAGGGGCACGCGTCCATCCAGTGCTTTACGAATGGTGCCGACGGCATCCATCACATAACAAAGCTCAATTTCAGGATCAGGGATGGGCAGTTGCTCAATGGCGTGTCGGCTGCGCAGTGGGTGGGCAAACACAGGACCCTCACCCGCCGCGAAAGTTAAGCCGAGCCCCATGGCATCCGGGATGGTGAGAATATCAGAAAATAAAATGGCGGCGTCTAAATCAAACCGTTCGAGCGGCTGCAGCGTTACTTCGCAGGCTAGCTCAGCTGAGCGGCATAAATCCATAAAGTTGCCCGCGCGCGCGCGGGTAGCGCGGTATTCAGGTAAGTAGCGCCCCGCTTGACGCATAATCCAGATGGGGGTGCAGTCAGTAGGTTCGCGCAGCAATGCACGAATGAATCGGTCGTTTTTCAGGCCATAAGGGTTGGCTGGAAGGGCGGATTCGCTCATGCAATAAAATTCCTCGAATTAGATTTATCCCGCACAGCGGGCTGATCGGGCGGGCAGAGGCAGGGATTAGACGTTGAGGTAATCTAAAATGCCAAAACCTGCGTTGCGTCCTTCAAAAACGGCGGTGACGACTAAATCTGAACCGCGAACCATATCGCCGCCGGCAAACACTTTGGGGTTTGTGGTTTGAAATGCGGGTAAGTTCTGGCTTTGATTGGTAATAACCCGCCCGCTTTGATCAGTTTCAACGCCAATATCGCTAAGCCAAGGCGCGGGGGAAGGGCGAAAACCAAAAGCAATCAACACGGTATCCGCTTCAATAATATGCTCTGAATGGGGAATCACTTCAGGCATACGCCGGCCGCGATTATCGGGTTCGCCGAGCTGGGTGTTAACGAAACGAACGCCGGTAACTCGACCATTTTCACCCACAATTTCAATGGGTTGGCGGTTAAACAAGAACTCTGCGCCTTCTTCACGCGCATTGGCGACTTCGCGTCGCGAGCCGGGCATGTTTTCTTCATCACGGCGATACACACAGGTGACGCGGGCTGCGTTTTGGCGCAAAGAAGTGCGCGTGCAATCCATGGCCGTATCACCGCCACCGAGCACCACCACGCGATGGCCTTTCACGCTAACGAACGGGTCTTGCCCGGGGTAGGCCATGACTTGATTAATGTTACCGATGAGAAACGGCAGGGCTTCATGTACGCCGCCCATATCTTCACCGGGAAAGCCGCCGCGTAGCGCGGTATAAGTGCCCATGCCGAGAAAAACGGCATCATACTCAGCCAGCAAAGTATCCATGGAGATATCGGTGCCGACCGTGGTATTGAGCCTAAATTCGATACCCATGCCTTCAAAAATTTCACGGCGCGTTTGCAACACGGTTTTTTCGAGTTTGAAGGGCGGGATGCCAAAGGTGAGTAAGCCGCCAATTTCGGGGTGGCGATCAAATACCACGGCTTTAACGCCATGCCGCGCCAAAATATCCGCGCAACCAAGACCCGCTGGTCCCGCGCCGACAATGGCGACGCGTTTGTTGGCGGCCACAACTTTAGACAGATCAGGCCGCCAACCTAATTTGAATGCTTCATCGGTAATGTATTTTTCAATTGAACCGATTGTGACCGCACCAAAGCCATCATTTAAGGTGCAGGCGCCCTCGCAGAGCCGATCTTGTGGGCACACACGACCGCAAATTTCGGGCAAGGAATTGGTTTTGTGCGACATTTCCGCCGCTTCGAGCAATTTGCCTTCGGCGACGAGTTTGAGCCAATTGGGGATAAAGTTATGGACAGGGCATTTCCATTCGCAGTACGGGTTGCCGCACTCAAGGCAGCGATCCGCTTGGTCGCCGGCTTTTTCAGGGGTGAATTGGCCATAAATTTCGTTAAATTGTTGAACGCGTTCAGCCGCCGGGGTTTTGACCGGATCCTGCCGTGGCACATTCAAGAATTGAAAATGATCACCCATTACCCATACCTGCCAATGATTTTGTCAATTGTGTTGACGTTATTTTTCTGTTTTGCCTGCGGGCGACTATTTGGCTTATGGCGCAAAGCACTCTTTTAATAGTTTATTCAGCCGCAGTAACTAGGCTTAAAATTTTTAAGCACGCCCAACCTGCTGGTGCGTGGCGCGGCTTGTTCGAACAGGGTGTTAACCCGTGATGGCCGCTTTGACCCACTGGCTTACTGCCGCAAGATCGGCGCGCCCCGCCACTTTAGCACGCACGGCGTTCATCACCGCGCCCATTTGCGCCACGCCTACCGTGCCCATGGCGGCGATGACTTCTGCAATAATTTGCCGAATTTCCGCCTCGCTGAGTTTTTCTGGCAGATAGGTTTCAATGACGCCAAGCTCATACTGTTCCGTGGTGACTAAATCGGTGCGCCCTGCGGCTTCAAACTGGGCAATCGATTCGCGCCGTTGCTTGGTTTGCTTAACTAAGATGGCGAAAATATCGTCATCGGTGAGCACCACGCGCTCATCGACTTCCTTTTGCTTGATTGCAGACAAAAGCAGGCGAATAACCCCGAGGCGTTGTTTATCGCCGGATTTCATTGCCTGTTTCATGTCGTCGGTTAAGCGGGCTTTTAATTGGCTTGGTTCGGCGCTCATGACGGAATTCCTAAAGTGCGCCCACAAGCGGGCGCTGGCATTGCCGTTCGCTTAGAATAAGCGAACGCGACGTGATTGCTCTTTGGACAGACGCTTTTGGTTGCGTTTGACGGCAGCGGCGTTTTTACGCTTGCGTTCAGTGGTGGGTTTTTCGTAAAACTCACGCTCGCGCAGCTCGCTGATGATGCCCGCTTTTTCGCAAGAGCGCTTAAACCGACGAACTGCAACTTCAAAGGGCTCGTTGTCCCGAACACGTACTGATGGCATGAAAATGACTATCCTATTGAATTAATTGGGTGAAAATCGCTGCTAACGCCAGTTTTGCCCTCAGATTAAGCTCAAAATAAGTTTAAAGCTGAGAATGGCTGTGCAATAAAAAGGCCTTGTATTATAAGGCGGTTGATTTAAGACGCAAGCATTGACGATATCTTTAGTGAATCAGTCGGTATGATGCGGCGCGCAATGGTTGTTTTTTGTTAAGGATTTTTACACCGCCTCATGCCTGAATCTCTTTTTTGTTCGCCCGATGGGGCGCCCGTACAGTATTGGCAGGTGGCTTTGCCAGGGCCATTGCGGCAATTATTTACCTATTGTATTCCGGCAGGCCAGGCGGTTTGCGCGGGCATGCGGGTGCGGGTGCCGTTGGGGCGGGGATTTCGTGTGGGGGTGTTGTGGGCGCCCACGCAAGCCTCGGCGGATTGGGTGATTAAACCGATTGAATCGCTCTGTGATGAGGCGCCGCTGCTTGAGGATGACTTACTGGCGTGTATGGCTTGGGCTGCAGATTATTATCATTATCCTTTGGGGGATGCGTTGTTGGCGGCTTTTCCGCCTAGCCTGCGCCAAGGTGCGTCGTTGCGCTGTGTGGCGCTTAGGTTATCGGCGGCGGGGCATGCCGCTTTGTTGGCAGATTCGATTCGCGGTTGTCGGCAAAAAAATTTGATGCTGCAATTGGCCGCAGAACCTCAGGGCGTGGCGGTTCACGCGCTTAGCGACGCGCCGGTGAGTGTGCGTCGTCGATTAAGCGCGCTGGGGTTGGTTGAAGAATTTGAGTTAACGTCGCTGCCCAGGTGGCCGGCCATTCAAGCAGCGCTGGGGGTGGCGCCGCAATTGAATGCGGCTCAGGCGGCGGCGGTGCAGGCGGTTTTTGCCACTTTGTCTAAGTTTGCGGTGTGGCTTTTGGATGGGGTGACGGGGAGCGGTAAAACCGAGGTGTATCTTCATTTGATTACCGAGGTGCTGGCCGCCGGGCGGCAAGTGTTGGTTTTGGTGCCTGAGATTGCACTGACGCCGCAATGGGTGACCCGTTTTAGTGGCCGTTTGGGTTTGCGCCCGGCGGTTTTGCATTCGGGGTTGTCTGATGCCGATCGATTACAGGCTTGGCTGGCTGTGCGCTCAGGTTTGGCGCAGGTGGTGATTGGCACCCGTTCTGCCGTTTTTCAACCGTTTGCCGATTTGGGCTTGATCGTGGTGGATGAGGAGCACGATGCCTCGCTCAAGCAAAATGAGGGCTTTGGCTATCATGCGCGCGATGTGGCGATTTGGCGGGCGCGCAGGCTTAATATTCCGATTGTGCTGGGTTCGGCAACGCCGTCTTTGGAGTCGATCCGCAACCTTGAGTTGGGGCGTTACCAGGGTTTGCGTTTGCCGGAGCGGGCAGGTGGGGCGGTGTTGCCGAAAATTTACCCGCTGGATGTGCGCACTCAACGCATGCAGGGGGGGTTGTCTGATGCCTTGCTGGCGGCAATTGAACAGCATTTGCTGGCGGGTGGGCAGGTAATGCTTTATCTCAATCGGCGGGGCTATGCACCGAATTTGTTGTGTCATGCCTGCGGTTGGGTGGCTGAATGTCCGCACTGTGATTCGTTTGTGACGTGGCATCGGCACGCGCAGCGTTTGCGTTGCCATCATTGTGGCCATGAGCGGGCGGTGCCCACACACTGCCCGAGTTGCTCGGCGGCTTTAAGCCCGCGTGGTTTGGGTACCGAGCAGCTTGAGGATGTGCTGACGGCGTTGTTTCCCGGTTTTGGGATTGAGCGGCTGGATCGCGATGCACTGAGCCGGGTGGGGGAATTAGATCGAAGGTTAGCGCGCATTCATTCAGGCGCGGCGCGGTTGATCGTGGGGACGCAAATTTTGGTCAAGGGGCACGATTTTCCGAATGTGTCGCTGGTGGGTATTGTGGATGCCGATCAAGCGCTGTTTGCGAATGATTTTCGGGGGGCTGAGCGGTTTGCCCAGCAGTTGATTCAGGTGGCAGGGCGGGCGGGGCGCGCCGATCGGGCGGGGGTGGTGTTGGTGCAAACTCATCATCCGGCGCATCCTGGGTTAAATCAGTTGATTAGCCAAGGGTATGGCCATTTTGCCCGTGGCTTGCTGCGTGAGCGAGCCGAGATTGGTTTACCACCGGCACGAAGAGCCGCCTTAATTCGTGCCGATGGCGCCTCTATTGATGCGCCAAACCAATTACTTGCCGCTATGGCCGATTGGTTAGGACAAATGCCAGACGAGCAACTGGTTATTTGGGGACCGGTGCCGGCACCGATGGCCAGGCGGGCGGGACGATACCGCTATCAGCTCTTATTATTGGCGAATGATCGTCCAACGTTGCATCGTGCTTTAGCCCAGTTGGCGGCATGGCAGGGCAGCCGCCGACCGGCGGGGATTCGCTGGTCGATTGATGTTGACCCGTTGGATATGGCTTAATAGCACCGAGACCGTGAATTCACCCAGCTACTGAATTAGGATATGCGCATGAAGAAAATTGAAGCCATCATCAAACCCTTTCGCCTCGATGACGTGCGCAGCGCGCTCATGGAGATTGGTATTAATGGCATGACGGCCACTGAGGTTAAGGGCTTTGGTCGGCAAAAAGGCCACACCGAGCTTTATCGAGGTGCTGAGTATGTCGTTGATTTTTTGCCGAAAATTAAGCTTGAAATCGTGGTGACCGACAGCCAAGTGGATGCGGTGTTAGATGCGATTATTAAATCGGCACACTCTGGGAAAATCGGCGATGGCAAGATTTTCGTGTTTCCTGTTGAGCGCGCGGTGCGCATTCGTACCAGCGAGGAAAACGAAGACGCGCTGTAAGCTTGAGCGCCTGCCTTTTAAAATTGAGTCGGGCGATCAAGTCGATAATCAGTTAAATCCATGATGGCCGGTTGCCCGGTGATGAGGTGAGTTAAAATTTCAGCCACCATCGGCCCCATCGCCAACCCATTGCGATAAAAACCCGCACCAACCCACAGCCCTTCGATCTTAGGGTGCGCGCCTAAATAAGGGAGTTCATCCTGCGAGCCTGGTCGCAAGCCCGCCCATTGCTGGGCGATGGCATTGCGCGCGAGATTCGGCCACAGTGCCACGGCGCGCCGATGTAAATGAGCAATGGCCTCGGTGGTAGTGTGTTTATCAAAGCCCACATGCTCCACGGTTGAGCCCACGACCACCGAGCCATCTTGGCGCGGAATCATATAAATGCCTTGATCCATTAGAATGGTGTGCAAGCCCGGCGCAGGCGCGGGTTCAAAGCGAATCATCTGGCCGCGTACCGGGAAAATATGCGCGGGGCTTAAGCCGGGCACGAGCCCGCCCGACCAAGCGCCGGCAGTGACAATAACCTGCCCGGCAGGGTAGGTGGCACGATCGCAGCGCACACCCGTTATGCGGTTGTTTTGAACGAGCAGTTCTAAAGCGGGTTGCTGTTCAAGCAGGATAACCCCGGCTTGGCGCACCGCCGCAATCAGCGCATGCAGCAAGCGGGGGTTGCGCACGGTGTTTATGTCGGGCAGCCAGAGGGCATTTTGATCCGGTAAATGGGCAAAGTGGGCGCTGGCGGCTTGCCACTGGTGCGGATACTGATGGCGCGTCGCCCAAGCGGCAATGCGCTCGGCTTCATTCGGGGTTTGAATCGGATCGACAACCAGCATGCCACTCGTGTAAAACTCAGGATCCGTGGTTTGCTTGCTGCGCAATTCTTCGATGAAGGCAGGATAGCGTGCCATGCCGGCGGCGGCTAATCGCATCACAGGTTCGGGATAACGCCAAGCATATAGCGGGCAGAGGATGCCGCCGCCCGCCCACGAGGCCTCGCGGCCGAGCTGAGTCCGCTCTAAAACAGTAACGCTTAACCCCGCTTCGCGAACCTTAAGCGCGGTGGTGAGCCCGGCAATGCCGGAGCCAATAATAATGCAGTCCGTATGAGACAAAATAACGCTCTCGAATGGGGTTTAATGTGGGGCGCAAGGCGGGTGCATCAAAGCAAACCCTGATTGCTATTGATGCGCCACCGCTATGATTCTACACGATGCCACCGCGGTGGCAGGGCGACCTAACTGAATGGGGGGTATTGTTGCCGCTTTGGTGGGTGGGTTTGATGTGGGGTGGCGAAAAAAGCAAGCTTAGGGCGGTGTTTTAGGCGGTTGATTTCCAAAGCTACTTTTATCGCCAAAGCAGTTTTTTACTGAATTAGACCGATCAGTTTGACCTGATACACACCCCTTGGGTGATTTCACCCAAGCTTGGTTTTATTCCACTTTGCGGGCAAGTTTTGCCTGGTACATGGCCGTATCGGCTTGATGGAGCAGCTCATGGGCAGCCAGGGTGTTTGCCTCGCAGCCGGCAACGCCAATGCTGGCGCCATCGTAGTGCAGTGTAAGGTTGCTTAACAGATAATCGCCTTGGGTAATATCAAACAACCGTCGTTGTAATTGTTCGCAATCTTGCAAAGTTGAGGTGGGGGTGGCAATCGCGGCCACCACAAACTCATCGCCGCCATAGCGCGCCACGAGGTCATTTTCTCTAAGGCTTGTTTTTAGACGATGCGCCACTTGCTGTAAAAACTCATCACCCGCGCGATGGCCGTGCAGATCATTGATTTTTTTGAAATTATCTAAATCGATAAACGCAAGATGCACCCGCGTGTTTAAACGCCGGGCAGTGAGTTGCAAGCGATGAAGTTCAATCTCTAACCCGCGCCGATTAAGCAACCCCGTTAAGGGGTCGTGGTGGGCGGTGTGGGTTAAATCGGTGTTTTGTTTTTTTAATAAATTAATTAATTGCTCGCGCTCAATTTGCCGAGCAATAATTTGCCCAAATAATTTGACGATGGTCATTATCTCAGGGTCGATGGCTTTTTTATGGGTATCAGCCGCGCAGAGGGTGCCAAAGAGGGTGTTATCGGCCACAAAGATGGGTTCAGAGAGGTAGGTTTGAATACCCAGCGCGCGCGCCGCTTGTGAATCACCCCAAATTTCTGCCACATCTTGGGTGCAAAATCGATGCTCAGATAAGGCGCGGCGGCAGAGGGTGTCTTGCCAGCTGACCGATAGCAGTTCAGGAACTCCAAGCTCAACGGTATTGTGCGAATACAGCACGGTCTGGGTGCTTTTAATAAGATCAATTCGGGTAAAGAAGGTTGAATCAAGCCCCGTGACGGATTGCAGGAGCACTAACAACGGGCGCACTAAGCTTTCTAGATTTTTGGCATCAATCATCACCTCTGCCAGTTGGCTGATTAGGCGGCTATCGAGGTGGCCTGTGGGTGACTTGTTCATTTATTGCGTCCAAAAGTGAAACCGGCTTTTGCGCGAGTGATTTGAATTAAAACCAAAAAATAGATGAAGGCTTGGGTTTTAATATTCTAGGAACTACTTAAAAAAATAGATTACGGAAGGTGAAAATTAAGGGCGGGGCTATTGGAGCGGGTGATGGGAATCGAACCCACGCTATTAGCTTGGGAAGCTAAAGTTCTACCATTGAACTACACCCGCAAGGCTGCGTATTATCGGGGTAAGGCGCACCCGCTGGCAAGCGATTAGACGCTGATGCCGAAAAAGTGCCCAATCGCTGAGGTAGCAGCCATGGCTGCCGCGCCCCAAATCAGCACGCGCGAGGCGCCACGCACAATCGAAGCGCCACCAGTCCATGCCGCCAAGCTGCCTAAAATAATCAGCGCAAGTAGCGTCATGGCAATCACACCGCCAAATAGCCATGCGTGGGGAACCAGCAAGGCGGTCAAAAGCGGCATGCCGGCGCCCACAGAAAAGGCGGCGGCCGATGAAAAGGCCGCTTGCATGGGGCGCGCGCGGGTAATTTCATGCAGGCCAAGCTCATCGCGGGCGTGGGCGGCCAGCGGATCGTGTGCCATGAGTTCGGCGGCAACTTGGTCGGCTAGGGGTTTGGATAACCCGCGCTCGACATAAATCGCCGACAGTTCTCGTTGCTCAAAGTTGAAATTATGTTTTATTTCATGCGCTTCTTGGGCAAGGTCTGCTTGTTCGGTATCTTTTTGCGATTGCACGGATACATACTCACCCGCCGCCATCGACATGGCGCCCGCGACTAATCCCGCTAAACCGGCCAACATAATGGTGCTGTTATCGGCGTTGCCGGCAATAAAACCGAGCATTAAGCTTGATACGGAAACGATGCCATCGTTAGCGCCCATGACCGAGGCGCGTAGCCACGAATTGCGGTTAACGCGATGATGTTCGGCGTGTAAATCGAATGTTTCGGGGGTAGACATTGATGGCCTCGCTTGAATCACTGGCGGTATTAATGGGGTTGGGTAAACGGGGGGTGAATTGATCGTTATAAGATTAAACCATAAACCTGTTTTAATGCGCGGGCATTGTGCCAGTGTAGTATGGCAATTTAATTATTCTGTCATGCGCCCGCGGCGTTGTGCGTGCGGCGCGTTTGCTTGAGAGTGAATTATGCGGCATGCGCTTGATGCGTCGAATGAATCGTTGTGTGCGGCGCTGGCGGCGTTGACATCGGATGATGCGAGCATGGCGGCGGCTTGCCAGCGGGCGGCTTTGGTTTGGGATGGGGATGTTACCCGCGCCCGCGGGCCTCGGGCAGCGTTGGCGCTCTGCGCTATTGGGGCAGATCGGGATACCTTAATGGCGGGTGTTTTATCCGATCCCAGGCTTTTAGGGCGGATTGATCAAGCCACCTTGCGCGCTGAATTTGGTGCTGTGGTGGCCGAGCAAGTGGCACAAATGCAGCGCCTATTGCAGTTAGGTGAGCAATATCGCCGCGCGCAATCGGCTGATTGGGTTGAAAATTTGCGCCGTTTGCTGCTTTCATCAATCCGTGATGTACGGGTGATGTTGATTCAATTAGTGCACCGTTTAGAGCGCTTGCGGGGGCTGGCTTTTGAGCCAGATGAAGCGAAGCGTCGCCAACTGGCCGCTGAAACCTTGGATGTGTATGCGCCGATTGCGCACCGCTTAGGTCTTGGGCAAATTAAGTGGGAGCTGGAAGATTTAGCCTTTCGCCATTTAGAGCCCACCACCTACAAACGGATTGCCAGTTTATTAGATGAGCGGCGCATTGAGCGTGAAGCGTATTTAACCCAAGTGCGCCTTGATTTAGCGCAGGCTTTGCAGGCGGCGGGGATTGAGGCGCGCGTGATGGGTCGCCCCAAACATATCTTTAGCATCTGGGGGAAAATGCAGCGCAAAAAGCTCAGCTTCGATGCGTTATTTGATGTGCGAGCCTTGCGGGTAGAGGTTGAGACGGTGGCCGATTGTTATGCCGCGCTCAGTGTGGTGCACAATCGGTTTGCCCCCATTGAGAGCGAGTACGATGATTACATCGCCCGTCCCAAAGAAAATGGCTATCAATCGCTGCACACGGCGGTTTTGGCGCATCAAGATAAAGCCTGTGAAGTGCAAATCCGCACGCGTGCTATGCATGCGCAAGCAGAGCTCGGGGTGGCGGCGCATTGGCGTTATAAAGAAGGCGCGGGCAGTGCGGTTGATCCCTTCGCTGCCGAATTAAATCGGTTGCGGCAAGCGCTGGCGGCGGGCAAGTCCACCGAGCCTGTGGCGGCGATGGTGTATGTGTTTACCCCTGAAGGCGATATTTTTGCGATGCCGCCAGGTTCTACCGTGCTCGATTATGCGTATCGGGTGCATACCTTGGTAGGGCATCGCTGCAAAGGCGCTAAAATTAATGGCCAAATTGTGCCGCTTAAAACGGTTTTGAGCCAAGCGGATCGGGTGGAAATTCTGACCCAAACCAACCCCGCGCCCAGTCGGGAATGGGCAAGTGCGAATGCGGGTTTTCTTAAGTCTTCGAGCGCGCGCGCTAAGGTGCGCAATTGGTTTCATCATTTGGATCAATCGGCGGCGCGGGCATCGGGGGCGGCGCAGTGTGATCGGCTGTTTCGGCGGCTCGGGTTAAATCGCAGCGCACAAATTAAGCTTATTGCCGCGTTAAATTTTAAAAGCATGGATGCCTTGTTTGATGCCGTAGGCCTGCATCGTTTAGATGCGGCTACCTTGTTGCATACGGCAAGAGCCGTGTTAAAACCGGTGGTGCCAAGGCCCGATGCCCACGCGCCGGTGTCTTTAGATCAAATCCCAGGGGTGGGCTTATCGCTGGATGGCATGAAGGCGCAACCCGCCGGTTGCTGTCATCCGCGCCCCGGCGATTTGGTGCGGGCTTTTATCACGCGGGGGCAGGGCTTGAGTTTACATAAACAAGATTGCCAAAATCTCGCGCATTTGGCGCAGCAATTTCCCGAGCGGATTTTAGCGGTCGATTGGCCATCGGATCAGGCATCTTGGGTGCAAACGCTGCGTTTAGATGTGTTGGTTGAGGATGTCGCGCGGTTTTGGTCGGATTTAGGCCCTGTATTAGTGCCCTTTAAAGCGCGGATTTTAGAGAGTCGCTCGCGGCTTGAACGCAACAGCGGGCTCAATGACATTGCCTTGCAGATTGAGATGCCTGGCGCAATGGACGCCAGCGCCTTGATGAAACGTCTGCAAGGCTTGTTATCGGTTGAATCGGTGCAGCGGCGGGCGAGCTGACGCGACCGAACATCGCCGCATATTCAGTGGTTTTGTCATGGTTTTTGGCTAACGTGCGACCTTTGGGTTGGCCGCAGACACACCAATTTTTCACCAGAATGGGCGCAACGTGCATCTAGCAGATATTACGATGTTTTGGGGGCCGGCTTCGGGCGGCGTGCGGCGCTATATTCTGGCCAAGCGGGCGTATTGCGTGGCATATACTGGCTTGCAGCATAGCTTGGTGGTGCCGGGGGCGCACAAGGCGCGCACGGATGATGGTGTTTTAACAACTTGCACGGTGCCAGCGCTTCCCATAGGCAAGGGCTACCGCTTTCCCCTGCGGGCGCAGCCTTGGGTTGATGCGCTGATTGAGCTCAAACCCGATGTCATTGAGGCGGGCGATCCGTATCGCTTAGCCTGGGCGGCGATTCGGGCGGGGCGTTCGCTGGATGTGCCGGTCGTGGGGTTTTTTCATTCCGATTTAACCCGGATGACTGCGTTACGGTTTGGCGGCTGGACGCGCGCGCCGATTAGGCGGTATATCCAACATTTATACGGCCACATGGATTGGGTGTTTGCGCCGAGCCAAATTATGACCGAGCGGTTGCACGGGCTGGGTTTGGCTCGGGTGAGCACGCAACCTTTGGGGGTTGATACCGATATTTTTACCCCCGAGCGGCGTGATGAAACCCTGCGTGCGCGTTTGGGTATTCCTGCAAAGGCGCGCTTGCTGGTATATGCCGGGCGTAATGCCATCGAGAAAAACTTAAATGTGCTGATTGACGCCGTGCGCCGCTTAGGCGCGCCCTATCATTTGTTGCTGATTGGCCCTGATATGCCGCGCCCGGCCGATATTGCCCATACCGTCGTGGATTTTGTGGCCGATCCCCTCATTTTGGCTGGCTTGCTTGCCAGTTCCGATGCGCTGGTCCACGCAGGCGATCAAGAAACCTTCGGCTTGGTGATTGCCGAAGGCATGGCGGCCGGTTTGCCGGTGATTGGCGTCCATAGCGGGGCGGTGCCTGAATTGGTGGATGAAACCGTGGGTGCCTTGGCCTGGCCTAATAACCCCGTTTCATTTGCGGCGGCGATTGATTCGGTGTTTGCGCGCAATCCCAAAGCCTTAGGTTTAGCGGCGCGCGCGCGCGTAGTGGCCACCTTCGGCTGGCCGGCTCGGTTTCATCACATGCTGGGCGATTTGCGCCAATTACGACTGCGGGGAGAGATTCAACCGGCAACCGTGTTAGCACTTAAACCCGCTATAAACCCTCTCCAAGTGAATCAATCTCATGACGCTAACTGAGCATTTAGCCCCAGCAGCTTTGGTGCTGCATGATGTATCGCCCCGCACGCAGGCACGCTGCATGGCGCTTTTGGCGGCGCTTGCCCCCTTTATTACCCCGCAAGGCCCTATGCCGGTCACTTTGCTCGTGGTGCCGCGTTATCACGGCGATTCGCCCTTAATTGAGCACACGGCATTTCGCGCTTGGCTGGATACCCGCTTAGCCTTGGGCGATGAGGTGGTGCTGCACGGCTTTTATCACACTGATCGGCTGCCGGTGAGAAGCCCGCTCGATTGGGCGCGGCGGCGCCTCTATACCCTTGAGGGTGAATTTGCTCAACTGAACCGCCTAGATGCGCAGCACTTATTGCAGCAAGGGCGGGATGAATTAGCAGCCTGCGGCTGGAAAACGCGCGGCTTTGTCGCGCCCGCGTGGTTAACCAGTGTCGGCACCATCGAGGCTTTAACGCAATTGGATTTTGATTGGTACGCCAGTCGCACAGGCTTGATGGATTTGCACACCGGTGAGCAAACCCGCGCCACCTCGCTTGTATGGAGTGTGCGCGCCGCGTGGCGCCGGCGACTATCGAAAATTTATAATGCCCGGTTGCTCGCAAAGCTATTGCAGCGTGAGCAGGCCGCAACCCCCATTCGTTTAGGCTTGCACCCGGTGGATGCCGATTGGCCTGAGGCGGTGCGGTTTTGGCAAGAGGCGCTGGCGATGGTGCTGGCGCAGCGGCCTTGCGCCATCAAATCGCAGCTCATTATGGGGCGTGTAGATGGCGCTTAATCGGCATCGGCGGCGCTTAATTGGGATGCTGTTATTGGCGCTGCTGGCAAGCCTGGCTGTGCCAATCGTTTTGGGTGGCGGCGCTCTGTGGCATTACCTGCCCGCAGTGCCCCGGCAAGGCTGGTTTTGGATGACCGGCATGGTGCTGATCGGCTGGTTATTTAATAGCTTTCGCTTGCGGCTATTGGCGCTCGGCATGGGCGTGCACTTGCCTGCGGGGTGGAGCTATACGGCGGTGATGGCAACCGAATTTGCCGGGGCGGCATCACCCGCCGGTGCCGGCGGCGCGCTCACCTACATCACGCTCTTAAAGCAAAAAGGGATTCGCAGCGCGCGGGCAGCGGCCATGTATGCGATTGATCACTTTATGGATGGGGTGTTTTTTGTGGTGGCCTTCCCCGTGGCACTCATTTCATTGGCGTTGCATGGCGGGTTTGATGATCCGGTTTGGCTGCTTCTGGTTACTTTGGCGTTATTTGGCGCGGGGGGCAGCCTTTTTTGGTCGCTTTTGCGCCAGCACCGTGCGCTGATTCGATGGTTCGGCGCGGTGCTTAAACCCTTCAAACTCACCCTAAAACGTCGGCGCCGCTTGGCGCGCTGGTTAATGCAATTTCGCCAAGGGGTGCGGTTGGTGCTCGGTTTGCCGCGCTGGCAGCTCTTACTGTTGTTCTCGTTTTGCGCGGGGCATTGGGCTCTGCGCTACAGCATTTTGGCGGTGGTGATTACCCTGATCGGCGCCTCAGTGCCGTGGTCGTATTTATTTGCCGTGCAGGGTGCACTCTTGCTGTTTGGGCAACTAAGCTTTTTGCCCGGTGGCGCCGGTGGCGTGGAATTAGGCTATAGCGCTTTGCTCTCGCCTTTTTTGAATTTGAGCTTAATTGGTATCTCGCTGCTGATTTGGCGATTTTTTACGTATTATTTGTATTTATTGCTGGGCTTGCCGGTGTTTTTAACGCTTTTAGGCGGCCATGCGTGGCGCTTGCTGAGCGTGTCAGACTCAGCCAATAAAGCAAAATCGGCTCAATAAGTTACCCAATGCGGGCCTCAATCGACCGGTGGCGCGGCCTTTCGGGCTAAACCAGATGCCGGACAAGATACCGGCATGGCAAACCCAATTTGGCCGCATCGCAAAGGGGGGGCGATAAGATGCGTGGCTAACGTTAAGGAACCTATCCGCTTGGTAATTTTGCCTTCATCAATCGTAAATACCGTGCTCGCTATTGTGAACCCCTGTCAACACAGGGTTGATGTTTATGAATCACATGAGGGGTATCTTTATGAAATCACGATATTTAATTGCCAGCCTGGCCGGCGTCGCTTTAACCTTAACTGGCATGGCCGCCGCCCAAGCCTACACAGGTGAATCGTTTGCCAAACAGGCGAAAGTTGGCATGGATGAGGCGCGCAGCATTGCGCTGAAAGCCTATCCCGGCAAAATCACCGATGAGGAGCTCGAAAAAGAAGCCGGTGGCAGCGGCCTGCGTTATTCGTTTGATATTGAAAGCGGCACCGTGACCCATGAAGTGGGCGTGGATGCACAAACCGGCGCAGTGTTGGAAGATAAAAAAGAAGGCGCTAACCCGGATTAACGATTGCGCATCAACCGATCGCATCGCATTGAAAAAGCCCCGAGTTCGGGGCTTTGTTTTAAGCTAACTTAAATCAAAGTGCTAAATTGATGCGCTCGATAGGGCAATTTGCGGCACTATTCTGTTTTGATTATCAAATAAACTTAAAAATTAACCCCTACAGGCAGGAAATAAGCACATGACTTTATCTCTTGAACCTTGGCTGCCGTTTTTATCCAACGAAACGCTGTGTCAAGCGGTGCGTGATTTACAGGCCGTGGCGACTTCCGCGCGAGTTAAAGCAGAAAAAGATGGCGGGCGTAATGTCATTGATCCGTTTACTGCGTTATTTCAAATGCAGCTTTTGCAGATAAAACCTGATGATTGGCCGTTGATCGAACAAAATCGTCAGATTGAAAAATCGCTACAAAACGAAATCGGCAATTTTCATCAAAAAATATTGGGCGGCATCCAAGGCTGGCAGAATTTAAACACCGGATCAGTGGTCGATTTGGTGTGCAGCGAACGCCGCATCATTGCTGAAGTGAAAAACAAGCACAACACACTCAAAGCCTCCGACCAAGCCAGTTTATATGACAAGCTCCACGATCTGGTTCGTAAAAAAGGCCAAGAATACGCAGGATTTACTGCTTATTACGTTGAAATCATCCCAAAAACCATAGCGCGCTACGACAAGCTCTTTACCCCAGCCAATAACACCACGGGCACACGCAAAGCCGAAGACGCATTGATTCGACGCATAGATGGTGCAAGCTTTTACGCCTTGGCGACCGGCTACCCCGATGCGCTCAAACAAGTCTTTACCGCGCTACTAAAGTTTTAACGAATCGTCAGAATTTAATGCGCGCGGCTATGCTGAAATGTTTTGTAGGCTGAAATCAGCAAGATGAGGGCAAGTGCCATAATTAACCAATCGGGTGCGATAAAGCCGATGGCGAGCCCACCCAAGATGGCGCCAATCAGCGAACCTATCGTCATCCCAAAAAATAGTGGGCGTTCGCGGTTCAGCACGCCAAAGCTGCCGGATTGTGAATAGCGCACAAAGCCGACCAGCATGGTGGGCAGGGAGATGGCGAGCGATAAACTCCCCGCCAGTTTGATGTCGAGCCCGTACAAAATCGTGATGGTGGGAATCAGTAATTCGCCGCCCGCCACGCCAAGCACGGCGGCGACGATGCCGATGATGAGCCCTGCTATGACGCCGATACCCCAGCGCAGCGGGCCATCGGGCACCAGCGCCCCGCCGAGCCAATGCAATTTAAATATATGCTCGCCGATCATGACGAAGGCAAGCCCAATGAGCAGGAAAAATACCAGTCGATCAAGGGTGGTGGCTTTGATGCGCATGGCCACCCCCGCGGCAAACCAAGCACCCACCAGCGAGCCTAACAGCAGATTGAGTGCAATCGGCCATTGGGCGGCGAGCAGGCTCCATTCGATGCTGCTGCTGCGGGCGAGTAGGGCGGTGGCCACCACGACCAAGCTCATGGCTTTGTTAAAAATAACGGCCTCAAGCGTTGGGAGCTTAAACAACCCTTTGAGCACGGGGAGGCGAAATTCCGCGCCGCCCAGGCCAATCAGCCCGCCTAAGCCGCCGATTAAACCACCAGTAAAAAATCCTTGAATAGGGCGTTTTAAGGGCGGCATTGGCAATTTCCTTCAAAATAAAAAGTTAGATGCGTCCAGAGAGGCTTAAAAATACGCTCCTAGGCGCGCCGTATTGATAACTTGAGCCATTGCCCGTGACGCCATTGAATGCGGCAGTAATGTTGCTGATGGCATCGTCAGCGGCATTAATGGGGCCTATGTAGTGGCGATTAAGCAGGTTCAAAGCTTCAAGGGTCAGGGTGGTTTTGGCGTTGATTTTGTATTGTGCGCGGGCATCCAATAGGGTAACGCCGCTCACACGCTCTTGATTTAGCACATCGCCGAAACGCGCGCCTAGGTAGCGCCCATCGAGTCCAAAGGTCAGCCGATCAAGGGTGTATTTGCCACTGATTTTTAGCATGTGCTCCGGCGTATCGACGACCTGTTTGCCTTGAGTGGCAATGGTGGCGTTCGCGGCGAGCGCCAAATTTTCATCGTATCGAAAGCGGTTGTAACTGTAATTGCCAAAGAGGCTCAATTGCGGCGTTACCGCGATGCCGCCTTCCAGTTCAATGCCGTAGCGACTGGCTTTGGCGGCATTCCACGGGTAGCGCGCATCGACACTCGGATCATAAATCGTAGATTGTTTATTGTGGTGCACGGCATAAAAAAGCGTGACCCCGCTGTACCAGTTTTGCTCGACGTGGCGCAGGCTGACATCTAAATTATCGGCGGTTTCAAAGGTGAGCCGATCCCACAACGAGGCAAAAGGGATGCCTTTTGCGGCAAAACTGGCCTGTTGAGCGTAGTAGTAGGGGAATAGATTAACATCAAGGCCGTACGTGCGGCCAAAATCGGCTTGTAGGCTGGTTTTCGAGTCAATGTGCCAGTTAGCGCCGAGGAAGGGCAGCCATTCGTTCAAGGTTTTGGCGGGGGCAGATGATGTCGAATTAATTCCGCCGGCTTGGCGCGCTGCATCCGCATCACTCAGCCGCGCTGCCGCGCCGGTATTATTGTAGGCATTAATTGCGCCTAATCGCATATCCACGTAGCGTAGACCCGCTTCAAAATCGATGGCACCGACCGAGGTAAACCAGCTGGCATAAGGGGAGATGATGCGATGGCGATCATTTTTAGCCAGCACGCTCCAACCATCAAAGGCAAGCCCTTGCGGGGTTGCTTTGTATTTTTGCTGCGTAACCGGTGGGCCTGGTGGCTGCTGGCTGTGCAGCCAGAGCCCGGTTTTAAGGCTGCTGGTATTGCCAAGTTGCCAGTCCAATTCGGTGATGGCGCCTAGGTTCTCATGCTGGATTGGCCAGCCAATCACTCGGCTTTTGCTTGGATCTTGCGCGTTGAGCGAGCTGAACCAGTACGTGCCGGTTTCGCTTAAAAAGTAGGGCTTGAAGGTCAAAGAGACTGCCGGGGCGAGACGCGCTTTGAGCGTGCCGAACACAAAACGATCGGTAAAGTCTTGACGATTATAGCCATAAAAATCAGGCTTGGCGGGGTTGGTACCCCAATCTAGACGGTAATTGGCGAGGTTGCTTGCGGTTTTGTAATCAAAAAAGCGGTATGTATGACGCGCATCTTGATTAAAGCCGGCATAGAGTTCGGCCTGCCAGGCATCCCCACCATCGAGTTTAAAGCCTGCGGTGAGGTTTTTGCGTTGTGAATCACCCGCGCCTTTCCATTGATCGCCCGCGGAATAAGAGGCGGAAACAAAGCTTGAAAACTGGCCGATTTTGCCGCTATCTTGCCTTAAAAAAACCCGATTAAATGAATCGGATCCCGTGGTGATGCGGTAGTCAGTTTGCATCTTGTCACGCGGTGCCTGCACTTCTAAATTAATTTTCCCTGGCAAGTTTGAAAATCCCAGCGTGCGATCCACCGGCGCGGCGCCGCGATAAATGCTGACTTCCTTGATATTTTCCATATCCAAAATGCCTTTGCTGCCCCCGGGATTGCCGGTGACCGGCATGCCATCGATATTGCGCGAAGAGGCAGGTCCTGTTTGGCCAACGCCGCGAATTTTAAGGGTTTCGTGAAAGCCGACTTCAGTTAAGCCATACGCATCGGCGCTTTGAAAATTCACCGAAGGGGTGTTTTGAATCACCATGGAAGGCGAAACGCCAGCGGGACCTGTGGCCAGTTGTGCCGATGCACCATCTATTTGGGTGAATGAGGACATGTTGTCGAGCGTGGCAAAGTTACCGGTGGTATTGGTATTGTCGCCTTGAATGGTAATGGCCGTGAGTTTGCGCGTCTCGCGTACGTCATCGGTGGCAATGTCATCGGCTTGAAGCACCGGCGCGCCAGTGGCGCAAAGTAAAACCAGCGCCTTTTTGCACAATTGTTTGGGCGAGAAGAGTTGGGGGTGGATTTTTCTAAACATAACGCGGGCTCTTTTTAGTGTTTAACAAATTTGTTCGCGTGACCGCTTTGAGTTAAGAGTCGAGCAAGGCGGCGGTTTTTACTAAGGCAAAAACAGCTTGCTCGGGTTTTAAGGCCAAGGCTTGAACCGAACGACTACTGAGTTCGGCAATTAGCGTCTGGCCATCGTGGAGTGTTAAAAACACGGCCTGACGATTGGCAGCGGCATCGACCTCAATGCGTTGAATGGTGGCGGGAATTTGGTTCAGCATACTGATGCCGTCAACCTGTTCACGGGCAAGGGCAACATCCCGCGCGAGGATGCGCAGGCGGGCTTGGCTGTTTTGCGCAGGCGCGGTGTGGTGTTCGGTTCGGTTCAGCCAAAAGGTGAAGACCGGTGGGCTATTTGGGGTGGTGCTGGCGGTGAAGGGCAGCAGGCCATCCTGATCGACAGTGCCGAGTGTGCCGTGGAGTACGGAAACCGGACCCTCTTCGGTAAACAAGGGTGAATCGATACGGGTGGTGGCCTCAGCCAAGGTTTCGATGGAGGTGATGCGTCCATCGGCCATAAACACCACGCGATTGGCCAAACGCTCAACTTCAATTGGCGCGTGGGTAATGTAGAGCGTGGGGATTTGATAATCGGCAATCACCGATTCGATCAGCGCTAAGAGTTCGGTTTTGGCGCGCCAGTCGAGCGCCGATAGCGGTTCGTCCATCATCAGCACACGCGGGCGGGCGAGCAAGGCACGCGCAATTGCTACTCGTTGGCGCTCGCCGCCGGAGAGGTTATCAACCGAGCGGGGGAGCAGGTGGGTAATGCCCACCCGTTGGCTAATTTCTTCAAACGATGGGCCCTGCGCTCGGCTTTTTGGCACGCGTTTAATGGCGTAGTCAAGGTTGCTCTGTACGGTTTTACCCGGCAGCAGGGCGGCGGTTTGAAACACAAAACCGATGTCACGTTGCTCGACGGGGCGGGCTTGTTTGCCCATCTGCCAAGGCTCATCGTGGAACATTAATTGGCCGCGCGTGGCACGATCAAGCCCGGATAGGGCGCGCAGCAGGGTGGATTTACCGGAACCGGAGCGCCCAAACAGGACGGTGACGCCGGTTGATTCAAATTGAAATTCGCCCGAGTTGAGCGTGAAGTTGCCTAATTTGAGTTGTAAATTACCTTTGAACATGGGTTAGGCCTGTTTGATTTGTAATTTGCGATTCAGCGCATAAACGAACATCAGCACCAGCAGTGAGAAAATCACCATGATGATGGAAAGCAGGTGGGCTTCGGCGTATTCGAACGATTCGACATGATCGAAAATTGCGATAGAAACCGTGCGGGTTTGGCCCTCGATATTGCCCCCCACCATCAGCACGACGCCAAACTCGCCCACGGTGTGCGCAAAGGTGAGCACGGAGCCGACTAAAAACCCTTGGCGCGCGAGCGGCACAATGACCGTGAAAAACCGATCAAAAAATGAGGCGCGCATGGTGCGTGCCGCATCAACAATTTGGGTTGGCAAGGCTTCAAACGCCGCCATAATGGGCTGCACGGTGAAGGGCAGGGAATAAATCACGGAGCCGATAATGAGCCCTAGTTTATTAAAAGTGAGCTGGCCGTCGTAGCCTAACGATTTGAGAAAATGGGCAATCTCGCCATTGGGGTTGAGCGCGATAATTAAATAAAACCCGAGCACCGTGGGCGGCAATACCAGCGGCAGTGCAACGAGAGCCTCTAAAAAAATTCGGGCGCGTGAGCGCATTTGCGATAAAGCCCACGCGATGGGGGTGCCGATAATCAGCAGTGCAAGGGTAGTAATGCCGGCGACTTCAAGGGTGAGTAAAATCGGATCAACATCCAGTGGATAACCGAAAACCTGCATAGTTTAACTCGTGTTAATTCAGGGGGTGCCGAGGCTAAAACAACGCCCGTGCCTTTGAGTTGGCAGGGCGCGATTAAGTTGGGAGCGAGGCATGAACTCCGGGTTATTTCGGAATTTCGTAGCCGTAGCTTTCGATGATTTTTATCGCAGCGGGGCTGCGCATGTAGTTGATGAAGCTTTTCGCGGCGGCGGCGTGCTGGGTGTTGTTAATCAGCACGGCCGCTTGGTTGATCGGGGTGTAATCGGCCTGCGGTACGAGCCAGTATTCGCCCTTGCCAATGGCTGGGCTTTCGGGATCTTTAATTTGTGAGAGCGCCACAAAGCCTAATTGGGCGTTGCCGGTCATCACAAACTGGAAGGTGGCGGTAATGCTTTCGCCTTGGACGATTTTTTTATCGGCATCGAGTTTCTCAAACACACCCATTTTTTTTAGCACTTCAACGGCGGCTGAGCCATAGGGGGCGCCCTTGGGGTTGGCAATGGCTAAATGGTTGTAGCTGGCGGCTTTAATAATTTCATCATGCTCTTTGGCAACGGGGAGGGTGGTGCTGTAAAGCGCCAGCTTGCCTTGGGCATATTCCATGTAATCGCTGGCTTTGCCCTCTTCCATGAGCTTTTTCGGGGTTTTGGTGTCGGCGGAGAAAAAGGCATCAAATGGGGCGCCATTGTTGATTTGCGCATACAAACCGCCGGTGGGGCCGAATGAGAACCGGACTTGGTTGCCGGTTTCTTTCGTCCATTCTTGGCCGATTTGTTCAATCGCTTTGGTGAAATTAGCGGCCACGGCGACCGTGATGGTGTCGGCTTGCGCGCTGCTGAATGCGGCGGTGAAGGCGAGGGTGGTGCCTAAGGCAAGGCTTAACATTTTGTTCATAAACGATCTCCGATGTTTGTTTCGATATATATCGATGGGCAAAAAAAACACGCCCAAAACGGGCGTGCGCAATCAAAAATTAATTATCAATGCCAACGATAATGTGGCTGGCTTTAATGAGGGCGCAGGCTTTGTCGCCCACATTGAGCCCGAGTTCTTTGGTGCTGCCTTCGGTAATCATCGCGGTGACTAAATTGCCGCCGGCGAGTTTGATGACGATTTCGGCATTGACTGCCCCATCGGTCACGCGCTCTACCGTGCCGCACAATTGGTTGCGCGCCGAGGTGGTGACCGGGTCTTTGCTCACAATCACAAAACTGGATTTGATGAGCGCAAAGGCTTTGCTGCCGACCGCCAGATTCATGTTTTCGGCGCTGGTGTTGGTAATCATGGCGGTGAGGGTGTCATTGCCTTGAATTTGCAGCACCACTTCAGTGTTGACCGCCCCTTGGGTGAGGGATTGAACGGTGCCGGAAAAGGTATTGCGGGCGCTAGTTTTCATGAGAATGCTCCTTAAATCGTGGGTGACTTGATTAATGTCATGGGCTGCAAATAACGCCATAAGTTGCGCTTGCAGTGCCGAGAGTTTACTGAATGACTCAATTAAGCTCACACCATAACGGGTTAAAATGGCACCGCCGCCGCCCGAGCCGCCATGCTGGGTGACGACCACGGGCTCGGTGCCCAAATTATTGATAATGTCGATGGCATCCCACGCGGCTTTGTAGGTCATGCCAATGGCTTTGGCCGCGCCGCTGATTGAGCCTGTGTGGTGCACGGCTTGCAAGAGTTTCATCCGGCGGTTGGAGATGTCGGCATTGCCGAGCCGCAAAGCCAGCGGCAGAATAAATTCACCCTGAGGAGATGGTTCGGCGGGGGTCATAAGCTTAAGCTGCCTTGCGTTGGGTTTGAATGGGCTTTTGCCGTGGTGTCGTGAGCCTGTGTAATTTGCAATTGGTATTGAAAATTACCCGATCTACTCGCTATTTACCGAACTATAGGTTGTTCTTTGGTGTTTCTCAAGTCTTGTCTTTGGGCTTAAGTGTTTGAGCGGGGTGGTTCAGCCTGATTGATGTTTTTGGGCGTTAATCGAGTTGTAGGAGTTGTGCAAACAGTTCATCCACCTTCATCTCCTCGCCGCTTAGGGCTTTGGCCAGTAATTCGGCACCAATCAGCGGCAAGGCCAGCACTACATCGGGTTTCACGCGTTTAATTTTCGCCATATTGTGGGCATCGCTCACGGCGACCACGGTTTTGATGTGTTCGTTCACGTCCTTGGCGGCAAGAATAATAAATGCGTTATCCGAATCATCTTCGGTGAGCGCCAATATCGCGCGCGCGGTATCGACCTGCGCCTGTTTTAATACCTCGCTATCGCTGGCATCGCCGATAATTAAATCATCGGGCACCTCGGTACATTCCGGACGCTGGTTGCGCCAAATGAGGGTGACGTCGAGCCCGCGCGCTTCAATGGCCTTGGCGGTATTGCGTGCCAGGGGGTTGCAGCCCACCACGATGATGTGATCTTTTCGCAGCATGTTTTTTTTCCTTGGTTGAATGAGTTTTAAAATTTGCCGGTTCATCATCGGGCCTAAAATTGCCGTCAGCGAGGTGGCAAAAACCAATAACCCCAAGATGATTAAGCTCAATGTAAATAATCGAGCTTGTATGGTGGTGGGCAGAATATCGCCATAGCCGACCGTGCTCATGGTGACTACTGTAAAGTAGAGCGCGGTGGGAAAGTCGGTAATAACGGGTTTAAATTGCTCACCCAGTACATACGCGCCCACCACGCCAAACCCCAGCGTGAGCAACATGCCGGTGATGGAATACAAGGTGCCGGTCGCGAGGCTGGCGCTTTGAAAATGGCCGCGATTGCTGATTAACAGCACCAGCACCAGCGCGTGAAAACCAATTAAAACCAAGGGTTGCGAAGCGAGTGGCGTGAGCTCCAAAAGCAAGCTCGCCAAGCTCATGAGCACCGCGATGATCCACGCGAGCCGCGAGCGCAGCAACAACCCCATCGACATAATCAGCAGCACGATGCCGATTACATCGTGCGGCACGCCCCGAATGGCCAGCGAACTTAATCCGCCTGTCAGCTGGCTTAGGGTTTCTTGCGGCAGAGCAATAAAATCGCGCAGTAATCGCAGGGTTTGATTGATTTGCAGTAAGCCCGATAAGCCCACCGCGAGGGCAAGTGGCACATGCGGAAACCACGCGTTCATGTGCAGCGTGTGATAGAGCCGGTGCCCAAACGCTCTGATGCGTCGAGCTAAATGCACGGGGTGCCAATTCATGCAAGAGAACAGGGGCGGTTTGCTTGATTCATCACGCCATTGTGCCAGAGGCCAGCTAAATTTAATCGAGCAGCGATGAGGCGGTAAATGTTTTGATTTGACTGAACCGCGCCAAGGCTTGCTCACGGCTGATTTTTAAATCGACAATTGGCCTTGGGTAGTTTTGCCCAAGCAGCACGCCCGCACGCCCCAATGTGGCGGCATCGGCCGTCCACGGAGCAAATAGGGCGGGGTTGGGCAGGCGGGCCAATTCGGGCAGCCAGCGGCGAATAAAATCTCCTTTGGGATCGAATTTTTCGGCCTGCAAGATCGGGTTAAAAATTCGAAAGTAGGGCGCGGCATCGGCGCCGGTGCAGGCAGTCAACTGCCAGCCGGCGGTGTTGCTGGGTTCGTCGGCATCAATCAGGGTATCCATAAACCACGCTGCGCCTTCACGCCAGTCGATGGCTAAATTTTTGGTGAGCAACGAGGCCACAATCATGCGGGCGCGGTTGTGCATCCAGCCGGTTTGCCAGAGGCAGCGCATGGCGGCATCCACCACGGGAATACCGGTTTGGCCGGTTTGCCATGCGCGTAAATCGGCGGCGGCCTCGGTTTGGGTATCGCGCCAAGCAAAGGCGTTGAAGCGTTCATCAAGCGGCGCATCCACCGTATGGGGAAAATGATAAGCCAGATAGGCGCCAAATTCGCGCCAGCCGAGCTCGCGCACAAAGTGCTCAACACCGCGCGGTTCTAGCACGCTGCCGTGGGTGGTACGCAGGCTTTGGATGATTTGCCGGGGGGTGATTTCACCAAAGTGCAGATGCGCGCCAAGTTGGGATACGCCACTGCCATCCAGCCAATTGCGGGCCTCGGCATAGGCATCAACTTTGGGTGAAAAATCAGTGAAGCGCGCCCATGCGCCGGCCTCACCGGGTTGCCATTCGGAAAAGCCGGCCGCCCACGGCTGGCCGGGCAATAAACCTAAAGTTTCGATGGGCGCGCTCGCAAGCCCGGCATCCACGGCCGGCAAGTGCTCGGGTGCGGGTTGGGTGGGTAAATCAAGACCTGCGGCAATCACCGCCTTCCAATAAGGCGTAAACACTTGAAAGGGTTTGTTTTGCTTGTTCAAAATCATCCAAGGTTCATGCAGGTAATTGCCATTGAATGACTGCACTTCAATGCCAGAGGCTTTGAGCGTGGCTTTGATGGCGGCATCTTGCGCGCGGGCAGCAGGCGCCATCCGCCGATTCCAAAAAACCGCCGTGGCACCGGTGTCTTTGATCAGGGTTTGAAGCACTGTGAGCGCCTCGCCTTGGCGAATGATTAGGTGACTGCCGCGCGCGCGCAAGTTATTGTCTAAGGCCAAAAGGCTGTGGTGCCGCCACCAGCGGCTGGCGCCACCCTCAAAGAGGGCATTCTTGCCGCGCGCTTGGATGTAAACCGGTATGATGGCTCCCGTGCGTAGGGCGGCGGTGAGCGCGGGGTTGTCTTCTAGGCGTAAATCATTTCGAAACCAGACCAAGGTTGTCATCATGTTCATCTGCTTGGCAATCAAAGGGGATGAGTATGGTCGTTGGCTCGGTTTTTTTCATGCCGTTTTGGCGCGAGCGCAGGCGGGGCAACAAATTATCACGATATTGAGGGCGAAATGAATCTAAGTCAGCGTGCAGGTTTTGGGGGAATGCTGGCGCTTTTGGCGCTTGGCTTGGCCGGTTGTCAGTCAGAGACAATCGCAACGCCCACGCCGCCACCGGTGGTGCGGGTGGCGCCCATTGCCGCTGGCACGCTGGCGCAGCCCCATTTAATCGGCACAGTGGTGCCGGGAACACAAAGCGCGGCGGGTTTTTTGGTGGGCGGGCGCATTGCTGAACGCTTGGTTGAGCGCGGTGCGCAGGTTCAGGCAGGACAGGTGCTTGCCAAGTTAGATTTGGCCGATTTGCAAGCCAAAGTGGCGGCCAGTAGTGCACAGCTGCAACAAGCGTCCGCGGCTGCGCAATTTGCGGAGCAAAATTTTGGTCGCATTCAAGCCATGATGGCGAAAAAACTCACTAGCCAGCAGGAATTTGATCAAGCAAAATCAAATATCAATGCGGCGCGCGCGGCACAAACGGCGGCGCGCGCGCAGCTCGATTCGGCGCAATTGGCTTTAAATTATGGCCAACTCAAAGCGCCGTTTGCCGGGGTGGTGGTGTCTATCGATGCAGATCGGGGCGCGGTGGTGGCGGCAGGTCAGCCGGTGGTTACCCTCGCGCAAGCGGGCGGGCGGCAGGTGTTGGTTGCTGTGCCTGAGAATCGTTTGGCCGGCTTGCCGCATACCGCCCAAGCGCAAATTTTTGGCCAGCCCGCGCGGCTTGATGTGACGTTCGCTTCGGTGGAAGGGGCGGTGGATGCCGCCAGCCGAACATGGCAGGTGCGCTTTAATTTGCCAGCCAACACGCCAACCGAATTGGGCTTAGGGCAAACCGTGACGCTTATTTTTGCCGATCAAACCGTGCCTAAAACCGTGCCGATTGGGGCGATTATCGGCGCGGGCGATCAGGCGGGGGTGTTTGTGGTGCGCGAGGGTAAGGCGGTATTTACGCCCGTGCAAGTGCAAAATCTGGGGCAGGAGTCGGCGGTGATTTTCACCCATCTTCCCGTGGGCACGCCGGTCGTGGCTCTTGGGGTGAACCGCCTACATGATGGCGAGCCGGTGCGCATCCAGCCGGGGTTGGGTTCATGAGCACCACGCCCCCTTCACTGCCACCGCTGCCCGTGAATCAAAATCGCTTTTCTGGCTTTAACTTGTCGGCTCTGGCGGTGCGCGAGCATGCCGTGACTTTGTATTTCATCATCATGGTGGCTTTGGTTGGTATTTATTCTTTTGTGTCGCTTGGGCGGGCAGAGGATCCCGCATTTACCATTAAAGTGATGGTGGTGACCGCGCAATGGCCGGGTGCAACGGCGCAGCAAATGCAGGATCAAGTAGCAGACAAGCTTGAAAAAGCGCTGCAAGCCGTGCCGTATTTCGATCGGGTGGAAACCTATGCCCGCGCGGGCAGTGTGCAAATGCGGGTGGATTTGCGTGAAGACACGCCGCCCGATCAAGTGCTGCCGACGTTTTATCAAGTGCGAAAACACTTAAGTGATGAAGCGCCGAATCTGCCAGCCGGCGTGCAAGGGCCATTTTTTAATGATGATTTTTCTGATGTGTATTTCACGCTGTATGCCTTAACCGCGCCGAACTTGCCCGCGCGTGATTTAGCCCGCGAAGCGGAGCGTTTGCGCGCCGCCGTGCTCGGTGTGCCGGGAGTGGCTAAGGCGCATATTTTGGGCGAGCAGCCAGAGCAAGTGTTTGTGGATTTAGACCCACAAAAAATGCAGAGCTTTGGGCTAACCCCAGCGGCGATTGGTCAGGCGATTGCCGCGCAAAATAGCATCACTCCAGCCGGGCTCATCGAGACGCAGGGGCCGCGCCCGTATTTTCGACTTGCTGGCGGTTATGCGGCCAGCACGCCCGGGGTGGTGGCGCGGCTTGAAAACACCCCGCTTGTGGTGGCCGGGCGGGTGATTCGTTTGGGCGATGTGGCCGCCGTGCGCCAAGGCTATGCCGATCCGCCGAGTTATCTGATTCAAAACAATGGCCAAAATGCCGTGATGGTCGGCGTGATTATGGCAAAAAATGCCAATGGCTTGGTTTTGGGTGAGCGCTTAACTCAATTTGAGCAAACCGCGCAAGCGCAAATGCCCCTCGGCGTGACCTTAACCAAGGTGACCGATCAAGCCAATGCCATTAAATTGGCCGTCAACACATTCCAGCTCAAGTTTTTTATGGCGCTGGGTGTCGTGATGCTGGTGGGGTTTATTGCCTTAGGCTTACGGGCGGGGTTGGTGGTGGCGCTGGCGGTGCCCTTAACCTTGGCCATTACCTTTGCCGTGATGCTGATAACCGGCAAAAACCTTGATCGCATCACCTTGGGCGCGCTCATTATCTCGCTCGGGCTTTTGGTGGATGATGCAATCATCGCCATCGAAATGATGCTGGTGAAGCTCGAAGAAGGTGCTTCACGCGTTGATGCCGCCGCTGCCGCTTGGCGCATTACCGCCGCCCCCATGTTGGTGGGCACGCTCATCACCGTGGTGGGCTTTGTGCCGATTGGTTTTGCGCAAAGTAATGTCGGCGAATACGCCGGCAATATTTTTTGGATATTAGGCATTTCGCTGATTGCCTCTTGGCTCGTGGCGGTGGTGTTTACGCCGTATCTTGGGGTGCATTTTTTACCGAGCGTTTTACCGCACCCCGCGGGCGGCGAGGGCATGTACCAAAGCCGAATTTATCGCGGCTTGCGGCGGGTGGTGACTTTTTGCGTTGATTTTCGCTGGTGGGTGGCGGGTATCACGTTGCTGCTGTTTGTGGCCTCAATTGTCGTTATGGGTAAAGGCGTGGCCAAGCAATTTTTCCCGAGTTCCGATCGGCCCGAATTATTGGTTGATATTAATTTACCCGAAGGATCATCCCTTGCCGCCACGCAAAAAGTGGTGGATGAGGTCGCAGCAAGCATCCATGGCGCGCCCGAGTTGGCCTCGCTATCCACTTATATCGGCCAAGGGGCGCCGCGCTTTTTCTTGGCGTTAAACCCAGAGCTACCCGACCCCGCCTTTGGCAAAATTATTGCTGTGGCGCATAACGCCGCCGAGCGCGATGCCCTGCAAGCCCTGCTGCAGAAAAAAATTGAGGCGGGCGAGTTTCCCGGCGCGCAAGTGCGCCCCCATCCGTTGCTGTATGGCCCGCCGGTGATTTGGCCGGTGCAATTTCGGGTGATGGGGCCGGATATCCAAATGCTTCGGCGTATTGGCGACGAGGTGCGCGCCGTAATGGCCGCCAATCCCCACACCATTAATCCCCATTTGGCTTGGGGTGAGAAAACCCCCGTGCTCGGCTTTACGTTTGATGCGCCAAGGCTGGCGGCTTTGAGCATCACCCCGCAAGATGTGGCCGCGCAGGTGCAAACTTGGGTTTCGGGTACACAGGCAACGCAATTGCGGGTGGATATTCGTACCGTGAATCTGTTGGTGCGCGGCACCCCCGATGCTGCCCGCGATTTAGCGCAGTTAAACAGCTTGCCCATTCACCTCGCCAACGGCAAAACCGTGCCGTTAGGTCAGTTGGGCTCGATTGAACCCCGCTTTGAATACCCAGTGCTTGAGCGTCGCAATCGCGTGCCGTCCATCAATGTGGATGCCGAGGTGGCGGGCGCGCAGCCACCCGATGTAACGGCCGCCATTTGGGCAAAACTCGATAAAATTCGTGCCGAACTCCCCTTGGGTTACGAGATTCAGATCGGCGGCTCGGTCGAGGAATCGGCCAAAGCGCAAGCCTCAATCAATAAAGTGGCACCGGTGATGGTGGTTTTAATGCTCACCCTGATTATGCTCATCATGCGTTCATTTCCGGGGCTTTTTATGGTGCTGCTGACCGCCCCGCTCGGGCTGATTGGTGCGGTTGCTGCCCTCGCGCTGTTTCATCAGCCGTTTGGTTTTGTGGCTTTGCTCGGATTAATTGGTTTGGCTGGCATTTTGATGCGCAACACGCTGATTTTAGTCGGGCAAATTCACGAAAATGAGCGCCATGGTCAAGATCGGTACACCGCTGTGATTGAGGCAACCATCCGCCGCGCCCGCCCGGTGATTTTAACGGCCCTGGCCGCCGTGTTGGCGTTTATCCCCTTAACTGAGAGCACGTTTTGGGGGCCGTTGGCCTTTACCCTGATTGGCGGAATTTTTGGCGGCACCTTTTTGACGCTGCTTTTTTTACCCGCCATGTATGCCCTGTGGTTTCGCGTGCGGCGGCCGGTTTTGTCATAAGGTTTTATTCAGGCTAAAAAAAATCTGTTGGTGCAAAGCAAGCATCCTAGGCATCATCTCACCTGAAGCCAAGGATCGGCCAACGGGGGTAGCAAGCTCAATGCGCACCGCAGGCACTTTATAATGAATGCCGACCTTGAGTTTCTTTGAAGCAATTTTAAGAACCACACTCAGGAGTTTTGGCATGTGTTTAATCGGTTTATCTTCAAAGCTTAAATCCACAACCTTGATGGTCGCTTTTGGCGTGGCCGCGTTGGCGAGTTCTGCCGCGTGCGCCGACAATTTTATGGATGAACAATGGGCCAACCAGATTTGCGCCAAGTGGAATCAAAACACCACGTTAACTACCGAGCTTGGCGATTGGGCCAAGAATAATGGTGGCAAAGGCTATAAAGCCTTGCAAATGTATCGCGATGGTTGTGGCGGGTCATCAAAAGTTGAGATGGATATTGCACCTAAAGATGGTAAAGCCATGTGTGTGTATTCAGGAGCCGTTAAAACGCCCAAACTCAATGGCGATGTGGATTACTTGATGCATGCCAGCGATGCCGATTGGGCGTGCATGGGTAAAGGCTCATGGGGTTGTGGTGCCATGGGCGCGATGATGTCGGGTAAATTACAGTTTGAAGGGCCAAAAATGGAGGCAGCCAATGTGATGGGGCCTTTTGGTGAGTTTTTGCTTTTAACTGGTGCGGTGCCCTCAAGTATGAGTGCTTGCCCGGGTGGAGCCAAAGTTGCAGCGGCACATTAAGATTTATCCTGATTCCTCCTATTAGCCGTTCATAAAAAAAGCCCCGATTCGGGGCTTTTTTGGGCTAAAACGTGGGGCTTTTGCGCGCTGGTCGCAAAAGCCGCCAATCGCAGGCATTAAGCGGTGTGGTAAGCGTGCAGCACTTGCACCTCATTTTTTGAGCCTAAAATCACCGGCACGCGTTGGTGCAGCTTATGGGGTTTAATCGCCATAATGCGCTCGGGGCCAGTAATGGCCATGCCGCCCGCTTGTTCGATAATCATGGCCATGGGGTTGGCTTCATACATTAAGCGCAATTTGCCGCCTTGAGCACGGATTTTGCTGTCGATGGGATACAAAAACACACCACCCCGCGTCAAAATGCGGTGCACTTCGGCCACCATTGAGGCGACCCAACGCATGTTGAAATCTTTACCGCGCGGGCCTTCTTTGCCCGCCAGGCACTCATCGATATAACGTTTAACGGGGGCATCCCAAAACCGTTGGTTCGACATATTGATGGCGAATTCTTTGGTGTCTTCGGGGATCATGATATTGGGATGGGTGAGTTTGAACTCGCCAATTTCCATATCTAAGGTGAACCCATTCACGCCGTGGCCGGTCGTTAACACCATGATGGTGGAGGGGCCATAAATGCAGTAACCGGCCGCTACTTGCTCAGTGCCGGGCAGCAGAAAATCATTTTCTGTTGGGTTTTCAACGCCCGCCGGGGCGCGCAGAACGGAGAAAATGGTGCCAACGGTGACATTCACATCGATGTTCGATGAGCCATCCAGCGGGTCATACACACACAAATATTTACCGCGCTTCGCACCTTTGGGCAGGTGATACACCTCATCCATTTCCTCAGAGGCGAGGGCGGCTACTTGGGTGCCGTTCATTAGGGTCTCGGTGAATACATCGTTTGAGATGATATCGAGTTTTTTCTGGGTTTCACCCTGAATATTTTCAGTTTCGGCTGAACCCAAAATACCGATGAGGTTGCCCTTTTTCACATAACCTGAAATGACTTTGCAGGCGGTGACGATGTCATTCATCAATAAGGTAAATTCGCCAGAAGCGCCTTCATGCTCGCGTTGACGCTCGATTAAACAATGGGTGAGGCTGGTGCCGATTTGCATCCTGAACTCCTAAAAAAGTAAACAAAAAGTTGAGCAATAATTTGGTTATGTCCCTGCCGCATAATAGCCTTATGTCTTGCTTGTCACAATCGTTCAGCCATTTCTTATGTTCGAGGGTTCTATGTCGCACAATGTTTTGTATGCTCAGTCCGGCGGTGTTACGGCCGTTATTAATGCCAGTGCTTGCGGTGTGATTGAAACCGTGCGTCGGCATCCCGAGCACTTCGGCCAAGTTTTTGCGGCGCGCGATGGCATTCTCGGCATTCTGCGCGAAGAGCTGTTTGATTTGTCGCCAGAGTATCCCGGGCAAATTGCGGCCTTGCGCCACACGCCGGGCGGGGCTTTTGGTTCTTGCCGGGCGGATTTAGGCGAGCTGCAAACCCACCCGGAGCAGTATCAGCGGTTATTGGATGTGTTTGCGGCGCATGATATTGGCACTTTTATTTACAACGGCGGCGGCGGCTCGATGTTAACGGCGGCAAAAGTAGCGCGATTTGCGCGGTTGAATCACCTCGATTTACGGGTGATTGGGATTCCCAAAACCATCGACAATGATTTGCCCCAAACCGATACCAGCCCGGGCTTTGGCTCAGCAGCAAAATATATCGCCACGAGTGTGCGCGAGGTATCGTTAGATTTGGCGGCGATGTCTGGCACATCAACCAAGGTGTTTATTATGGAAGTGATGGGCCGCCATGCTGGTTGGTTGGCGGCGGCGGCGGGGTTGGCGTTTAATCAGGAAGATTCGCCTTTGTTACTCATGTTTCCCGAGCGACCTTTTGCCCAGCAGAATTTTATCGGCGCCTTGCAAGAACGCATTGCCCGCCACGGCTGGTGCATTGTGGTTGTGGCCGAGGGCTTGCTTTGTGCAGACTTATCTTTTTGTGCGCAGGCACAGCAAAGCGCAACATTTGGCCACGAGCAGCTGGGCGGTATGGCGCCTCAATTAGCCGAGCTCACGCGCAAGCTCGGCTATAAAACCCATTGGGCCGTATCCGATTACTTTCAGCGCTCTGCGCGCCACATTGCCTCGAAAGTCGATGTAGAGCAGGCTTATGCCTGTGGTGTTTCTGCCGTTAGCCTTGCTATGTCGGGGCGCACTGATCTTATGGTGACTATTGCGCGCACCTCAGATGAACCGTACCTTTGGGCGCTAGGTAGCGTGCCTTTAGATGAGGTGGCTGATGTGGAGCTGCCCGTGCCTGCCGCGTTTATTCGCTTTGACGGTTTTGGCATTACCCCCGCTGCCAGACGGTATCTATTGCCCCTGATCCAGGGCGAGGATATTCCCCCGTTTCGCGACGGTTTGCCAGTTTTTGCCGATTTAAAATTGCAGATGGCTGAAAAACGGTTGCCTGATTGGGATTTGCTTTAAAACACGAGCATGCGCGGGGCGGTGGCTCGGTTATAATCTTTGCCTCTTGATTTAAGCGTTTGTGCCGCTTTGTGGCGTGGGCTTAAATTTATTGAAACTATGTTTAAATCAAATTTTTAGCCTTATCCCTGCTCTGTAGGGGTAATTACATGAGCCAAATTACATGAGTCAGGCAGATGTTGTTATTTCCGCCCGCAGCCCGCGAGTTATTGACAAGATTTTGGCGCGGCATTTTGAAGATCGCGGCCACTTCTGGTTAATACCCGAGGGTGATGAGTCCTATCAGGTGGCGGTTGCCATGGTGGGCAATGATCCAGATCGCCGGAAAATTTTGCTCGATCAGCCGGATGTGATTCATGCAAAACACTTGCACGCTGCTGATCGCATCCGCGTGCAAGCAGTCGTCGATCAACTGGTTTCATGGTTTTATGTCGATCATCTGAAGGCCAAAGTGGAGGGCGATGATCGCTACTTTGAAGTGCCTTATCCCACGCAAATTGATCGCTTGCAGCGCAGAAATGTCTTTCGAGTCGGACTACCGCCGGATGTGGTGGGTGTGGTTGAGTTTTTTCAACCCACCACCAGCACGCTCTGGGTGGGACGTATCGATGATTTATCGGCAGGCGGCTGCGCCATTGCGCTTCGCCCCGAGCAAGCCATTGGGCTAGACGTGGGGGTGATGCTGTCACCGGTCAAGTTATGTATCGATGGCTTGGCTGATATTTCGATCAGCATGATTATTCGTAATCAGCGGATTATCTCACCGGGTGAATGGATTTTTGGCGTAGAGTTTGCGAATTTAGCGCCGCTGCATGCCCAGCAGTTGGATCGGGTGGTTATGCGGTTGCAACGCATGATGTTGGGCTAAATTTCACCAAAAATTAAGCCAATCTCAGGGTGCAGCGATTGGCTTAGGTTGAGGGCTGCGGTTTACGCTTGGCTTAACTAACCTAGGGTGCGCACGGATAATGTGGTGCCTAAAATTTTGCGGGCGCCAGGGGCTACAGACACCGTATCATCGGCGGCATTCACCGCTTCAACGCACACCATATGCCGAGATTCATCAGGGCGCATGCCCGCCGGCACGTTGTCATCGGGGTTCCAAACCACGGTGGAATGACTACCCTCTTTCTCGACCAAAATAACGCGGTTAAATTCGGTATCTTCAATTTCAATGGCATGACTTGTGCCATAGTAAATGCGATCTAACGCGCCGTTGATGGTGATGACATCATCTTGCTGCGTGCGGGCAAAGCCTTTGAGTTTGTCGAGATAATACCCACCTTCCAATCCGCGAATAATCAGGCTGCGGGTATCGCCCACGTTAAGATAGGTATGCAGGCCTTGAGTAATGCTGAACGATTCGGTGCCGGTATTATGGGTTACTAACTGCACGCGCAAGGTTTGGCCAATCTGCATGATGAGGTCGAGCTCAAATGGGTAGGGCCATAAAGCCAGCGTTTGCGCATTGCTTGTCATGCGCCAGTGCAAGCTCATAACGCCTTCATCAGAACACTCAGCCATCATAAGCTGCCAATCCATAAATCGCACAAACCCGTGCGCCATGCTGAGGGTGGCGTGGTTGCCAAACCAAGGCCAGCAAATGGGAATGCCGCCGCGCACAGATTTTCCAGTCTCAAAACTGGGTGCCTCGGCACGCCAAACAACCCGCTCATCTTCATCTGCCGGTTGCCATTCAATGATTTGAGCGCCTTGAACCGCAACCATAGCGCGGGCAAGCGGGGTATCAATTTTGGCGAGAATTAAATCGCCAATTGTAATGAACTCAAGGCCTAGGCAGTCCGCAAAGCGTGCGTTGAGGGAATCTAGTTGATCCATGTGGGGGTTCTCGTAAGATAAATAAACTCAAAAATTAAGATTGGCCACCCGCGGGCGAACCGGTTAGGTTCGCACAATACTATTGCTGTCATTGCCAAAAGGGGTGGGTACGTAGCCATCCGCCGCGTCATCATTTAGCCAACGTGTGCCGTCAATGAGATAGCGAAACTGATAGCGCTGATCGGTGGGTAAATCGACGGTAATGCTAAAGAGTCCATCGCTTTTACATTTCAGCGGGTGGCTAATTTGCGACCATTCGTTGAAATCCCCCACGAGCATCACCTTTTTAGCATCCGTGCTCGCCTCGATGGGTAAGGTGAAGGTGACTTTGCATACAGGGCGGGTTTTTAAGGGCTTTTTAATCAGTGACATACGATAAATTCTCCATGAATGTGATCAAGCGCGCGAAATTGATCGAAATACTTGGCTGTCCTATCTGGCTCATCTTGAACTGCGGTTTTGTGCGCCAGTTATTACCCTTGTTTTAATCCTTTAATTTGACAGGATCATCACAAAAAATGAACTTTTAAGCAAAATTTAATGATATTAACTTTGTTGTTTCTCAATGAGCCGAATTAATCGTCCTTCGTTCATTATCCCAACGGTGACAAAAAGCAGCAAAAGCAAAAGTAACGCCCCGATGGCTAAAAACAAAATTGGGGCGACTATGGCGAGCAAAGATTGTGTCGCGCTATCTAATCCATTGGTTTGAATCAGATTAATCACATATAACGGATTGACTAAAATGGGCTGTTTGATAAAAGCCCAGAGGTAAAATCCGATCGTGATTAAAGCGGCAAGAAGCGCGATGATCGGCCAGCGTTGAATGAATCTTTGCCGTCGAGCCAGCATGAGTTGAATTTCAGAGTTCATGGGTTTTCTCAATATATAAGGGTTAACCACCGGTCACAGGCGGGAAAAATGCCACCTCGTCGCCATCGCGCAAGGGGTGATCGAAGTCCACGTAGTCATGATTAACCGCAGCAAGCAAATTGGCGGGCGGCGATTGCTGGCTTACGCATTGCCAAGCCGCCTGCACGGTGCGGGGCGTGGTGGATAGGGTGAGCTCGTCCTGCCCGAATTGTTCGCGCAGGCTGGCAAAAAGCTTGATTGTGATGCTCATGGGGGCGGGCTCTATCTTGGCGTGATGATATGGCGTCATGCAGAATGGCTATTGTCTGTTAAAGTTGGGCTCATGCAAAGAAACACGGTAACAAATCGTGTGAATTTGAGCGTTTTTTTGTCATCCTTCAATTCTATTTAAATAGCTTACACGGCGAGGTTCATCCATGCGCTGGTTCAAACGAGGCTTCATGTTGCTGGTCGCACTTATTTTGGTGGCATTTATTGCGGCATTCGCCTTTGTCGCCACGTTTAACCCGAATGATTACAAAGACCAAATTGCCCGCCTAGTGCAAGATAAAACGGGGCGGAGTATCGAGTTTGCAGGACCGATCCGTGTCACCTTATTTCCGTGGCTTGGGGCAACCCTTAAAGATGTATCTTTCGGTAATGCGTCGGGGTTTGATGGGAAAACCATGCTGCAGGCGCAAACGGTTGAGGTGAAAGCTGCACTGCTGCCTTTGCTCAAGGGTAAATTTGAAATTGGCACGCTGGTGTTGGATGACGCAACCATCCACTTGGCGCGTAATCGCAACGGTGTAACAAATTGGGCCGATTTAACCGCGCATCAAACCAACGCATCCCCGGCGGCGGCAAAACCGGCCGATGGGCAGCCTAGTTCACCGGCCTTGCGCTCACTGGCCATCGGTGGCATCGCCATTAACAATGCCACCCTCGATTGGCGCGATGCGCTCACCGAGCAAACGCTGACTCTGCACGCGCTCCATGTGCAAAGTGGCGCGGTTAATTTTGGCCAGGCCATTGATTTATCTGTGAATTTTTCTTACGCCTTGCAAGATGCCCGCCTAGGGGCTTTATCGGGTGTGGTGCGCCTGGGGGGCGCGGTGACGATGGATGCCGCATTGCAGCATTTAACCGCCAAATCGCTTAAGTTTGAGGCGACGCTCGTGCCGGGCGCGGGAGCGCCTGCCGCGTTACCCAAGCAAACGCAGTTAATACTGCAAAGCCCCGAGGTTGATTTGGATTTAGCACAACAAATCGCGGTGATGCCCGTTTTGAGCTTAGGCTTGGATGCCGAGCGAGGGTTTGGCTTAACCCATGCCACGCTCAATAGCGCAGGCGACATGCGTGCCAACTGGCGTCAAGGCGCGTACTCTATAAAAAACATGACCTTGGCGGCCAGCATTCAAGGCTTGGCAACGCATACCGGTGAACTTAAATTGAGCGGGGCGGGCGGGGTTGATGCCAAAATCCCGCCGGGTAATATGGCGCAAGCGCGCATTGATTTATCAAATTGGCAGTTGGAATCAAAGCCGCTCATCGTGAAAACCGCGCTCAAAATTGTGGGCTTGGGCAAAGACATGACGATCGACGGCCCTTTAACCCTCATGCCGTTCAACCCCCGCGAGTTGGCCAGTGCTTGGGATTATCACGTGCCGCCTATGCAATCTCAAGCGGTGTTAACCCAATGTGCGCTCACGGGGGATATTCATATCACGCCCGTTCAAGCCTTGCTTAACAATTTGATGTTCAATTTAGATGGCAAGGCGTTGAAAGGCAGCGTGGGCTTAGCCGATATTCAATCCAAAAAAATCTATGCCCGTTTAACCGGCGATGATTGGGATATGAATGCCTATTTGCCACCGGGAAGCGCCGCAAAATCAATATCACCCACGGAGCAATCCGCAGGTGCAGCGGGTGCCCAGCGTCATCAGGCCAAGGCGAGCACAGCGGTCGATGTGCCGATTGATTTGCCCATCCCCGCTTTGCGTGCCTTGAATGCCGACATCGGGCTGAATTTGGCGAAAATGATTTATCAAAAATATCAATTAACACAGTTGGCGTTGAGGCTTAATGCGGCGGGCGGGCAAATTGCGCTTAATCAAGCCGATTTCAATGCCTTTGGCGGCGCGGTGCAAACCCATGCGGCTCTTGATGTGCGCAGCACCGTACCCGATTGGCAGTTGGGTTTTATGAGCAAAAATATTGCCTTGCAACCGGCTTTAGCTGCGTTATTGGGTGAGGAGCGGGTGTCCGGCGTTGGCGATATTAATTTTGATGGCCGGGCGCAAGGCGCGAGCTTAAATAAGCTTAAAGCCAGCTTGGATGGTAAAACCAATTTCGCGCTTAGAAATGGCAAAATCAAGGGAATAGATTTGGGTTATATGCTGCGCGCGGCGCAAGCGCGTTTGCAGGGCGATACGGCGGCGGTTCCTGCAGAGGAAGCGACTGATTTTTCAACGATTACCGCCAGCGCCCTCATTGCCAACGGGGTGGTTCATAACGATGATTTGCAAGCCGCCTCACCCTTATTGCGGGTGACCGGTGCGGGTGATGTTGATTTGGCGCGCGAAACTATTAATTATCTACTCAATGCCATCATCGTGAATACCGCGACCGGCCAAGAGGGTAAGGCGCTGGATAAACTCAAACAATTAACCGTGCCAATTAAAATTACGGGCACGTTTGCCGAGCCCAAATTTGGTATCGATATGCAGGCGGTGTTGAAGGATCAAGCCAAGCAAAAGGTGGAAAATAAAATTAACCAAGAGCTAGACAAACGCTTGGGCACGGGCGCGGAACCGGTAAAAAACTTACTCAAAGGCTTGGGGCTTTAATGCAGACGTACTCGATGGCGGCAGCGCCCGGCTTGCCTGCTTTCTCTGAGCGATTATTGGCTTGGTTTGATGTGCATGGCCGGCATAATCTACCTTGGCAGCATCCCCGCACCGCCTATCGGGTATGGGTATCTGAGGTGATGCTGCAACAAACGCAAGTGGTGACCGTGATTGATTATTTCAACCGGTTTATGGCGCGATTCCCTAAACTTGATGATTTAGCCGCAGCTCCGCTCGATGACGTGCTGGCTTTGTGGTCGGGGTTGGGTTATTACGCCCGTGCTCGCAATTTACACGCGGCGGCACGCGTGATGGCCGCGCAAGGCATCCCCGATACTTTGGCGCATTGGCTCGCGCTGCCCGGCGTGGGCGCCTCGACAGCAGCGGCGATTATGGCGCAAGCCTTTGATGCACCTGCCACCATACTCGATGGCAATGTTAAGCGGGTCATGGCGCGCCATGCGGGCATTGAAACACCGATTGAGCAGGCCGCGACGATTCAAGCCTTGTATTACGTGGCCAAAAGGCATACGCCCAGCACGCGGTTGGCGGATTACACCCAAGCGATTATGGATTTGGGTGCGACTGTGTGCACGCGCAGCCAAGCGAATTGCGCGGGTTGTCCCGTATCCCAAGATTGCGTGGCTCGTGTAACGGATCAAGTGGCTCTTTTGCCCGCCCGCCGCGCGCGCAAGCCCATTCCCACGCGCCAAGCCGTTTTTTTACAGCTTGAAGATGACGCGGGGCGGTTCATGCTGATTCGTCGGCCGCCTTCGGGTATTTGGGGTGGGTTATGGTGTTTGCCGGAGTGCCCGTCGAAGGCTTTTGATGAGCATGCACCTTCGAGGAGCTTAGGCTCGGTGGCAGCGCGGGAGGCGATGCTCTCGCAATGGTCATTCACTGCCAAAAGTGATGCGCTTCAGGTGGCCGCGTTTGAACACCGATTTACCCATTATCAGTTACGTGCGCGGATTGAGCGGGTTTGTGTGGCGACAGGCGATAATCGGCAAGATAACCAAGATATCCGCTGGTTTTATCATGATGAGTTGCCCCATGCACTGCCCGGCCTTGGTTTGCCGCAGCCGATAGCCCGTTTTTTGATCGAATACGCTGCCGGTAAGGGCGGATAATACGACCCCGGTTGGCCTTAACAGGCTGCTGAAAAACCTCATCCCTGAGTTTTTCAGCTATACCAAATCCGGTACACGCCCGTACTTGGTATGCGCAAATCAATCACTTACATGATTGATTTGCGTGCGGGACATTCATGTCCCGCTTTAACAGGCTGCTGAAATAAGTATTTCAGCGGCCTGTTAAGGTATTTTTCACCCAGATTTTTAGCGTGGTAATTTGTTATGAGTGATGTAAAACCAAGCGCATCTTCCCAAGAGCGCGTCGTTGTTTGTGCACGGCTTGGGTGTGAGGCGAAGGGGTTGGCTAAACCGCCTTATCCCGGGGCGTTGGGGCAACGGATTTTTGAAGGGGTATCTGAGTCTGCCTGGCTTGCTTGGCGCGGCCATCAAACCATGTTGATTAACGAGTATCGTTTATCGCCCATTGACCCCAAAGCACGTAAGTTCTTAGAGGAGGAAATGGAGAAATTTCTCTTTGGTGGCGAGGTAACGCAACCCGAAGGCTATGTGCCGCCAGAACCAAAATAACAGCTGGCCGAAATAACAGCTGGATTGAGGCGGTAAAGGTTGCTTTCTTGATTCCTTGGCACTAATTGAGCTTAATTTTTGCCGCAACCGTGCTTAATCGCACGGGGTTGGCATCATTATCTGCCCGTGATCGCTCGCTGCGGGGGCGGGGGTAGCGCCATGATACGACCGGTGCGGCGCTTTCCTGTTTCGGGATGGGTTGGGACAGGGGTTTGGGTTTTATTGCGGTGATTTGCCCGTGGTCATCAAAGCAAAAATCAATAATTTTTTCGCTTTGAGCCAAGCGAACCGCATCGGGTTCGATGGCGAACCCTTGGGCGATGGCAAGGGCATCGGCTCGCGGCGGGGCGCCGCGTCGATCGTGGTGTCGAAACCTAAGCCAGTTATAAACCGCCCATAAAATAAAAGCCGCACCGCCTAGGCTGATAATGATCGAAAAAACGGCCAATGTTTCCAGCGTTCGCGCGGGATCTTTGAGCACGAATAGATCCATGCGCTGATAACCAAACCACCAGGCCACTAAGGCGGCGAGCGGCATCAGAAAATAGAGCCAAATGAGCCAGCCGGCGGTGGCGATGGCGGCTAAGGCACCTCTTTTAGTCGCATCAAGCAAATCTGGGCGGTGAATGATTTCGGGAATGCGCGGGCGGAGGATGCGGCTCATGGTTTATTGGCCTCGCTCACCTCGGCATCATCGCGAATGCCGCGATCTGGGCTAGTCCAGCGCGCGCGTTGGCCGCGTTTTTTGAGCAGGGTTTTAGGCACGGCCACAATGGTGGTGAGCATAATCAGCAGCCAAAATGCCAGCGGGTACCAGATAATCCAAAAATAATTGCGGAAAAAACGTTTTTTGGGTTCATAGCGCCGATCAATCAACATGCTAACCGCAAATTGCGCCATGGCGGTGACGCCCAGCATCACGCCATTCCATTGCGGGAGCAGGGTATCAATCCGCCAGTTGGGTGCCAGCGGCAAAAAAAGCCCCAAAACATACAGCACAATAAGCAGCAGCATAATGTAAGCCCATACGACCGAGGCTAAATACTCCAGAGCCACGGCCCAAAAGCGTCGCCGCCGCCAAATGAGTAAATTGCGGCCATGTTTGAGCAGAACCTCAACGCCGCCTTGAGCCCAACGCAGGCGTTGTTTCCATAGCCCTTTGAAGGTTTCGGGCATGTAGATGTAGCACAGGGCATCGGGTTCGTAACGAATATCCCAGTGATCCATTTGCAGCCGCCATGAGATGTCGATGTCTTCGGTAATCATCTCCTCGGACCAGTAACCGACCCGATGCAAGGCGGTGCGCCGATAGCCCACAATCACGCCTGATACGGTAAATAACCGGCCATACACCCTTTGAGCGCGCTTCATTAAGCCAATAATGGATGAAAATTCGCCCACTTGGAGTTTGCCCAAGAGTGAGGAGCGGTTCAGGATGCGCGGGTTACCAGTCACAGCGCCCACCCGGCTGCCAGAGGCTAAATGCACCATCATCCACGCGACCGCATTGGGGTGCAGCAAGGCATCGCCATCAATGCAAATAAGAAACTCGTGCTGTGCGGCAATGGCGCCCGCCCGCAATGCCATGGCTTTGCCTTGATTGGTGGTGAGATGTACGACCCGCAAACGCGGGTTTAACGCCGCAAGCTCATCCAAAATAATTGCAGTCGCATCGGATGAACCATCGTTTATCGCAATCACTTCAAATTCGGGGTATTCCGTTGCTAAGGCATAGTGAACGGTGTCGCGAACATTCTGCTCTTCATTAAAACAGGGAATCAGAATGCTGGCGGGGGGCTGTTTGGCAGCAGTCGGCGGGAAATCGGGCCCTAAATCGTAGCGATTTTCCCAGCGCAGGTAATACCAAATGCCGCCGATCATCCACATCCACGCCATAATCAACGGGTAATAAAAGGCGTAACCAAATAGGAAACCCTGCGTGGTCGTGGCAGTTAGGGCGAAAATTAAATCGAGCTCGGTCACGAACGTGCCCATCAAAGTTTCACGGGGTAGTAGGGCGGGTATTCATTCAAGCTTATGCCTTCAAACGTGGGCTTGAAGGGCGGATGGTTGGTGAAACAATCATCCGGATAATAAGCAAGATTAACGGCACCTTGGCGGATCAGCATCTGCATCCAATTTTTAAGGGTGTCGCCTTCGATCCAAGTGTCGTTTTGCCAATTTTTGGTTTGCAATTCAAAAACCACCTTTTGTAATGCGCCCGGGGTTTGCGCGACGGTGTCTGCGAGTTGTTGTAGCCATTGCGTGGCGGGTTCATCGGTGCCATCAAGGTAGGGCATGGCCATTAGGGCGATATGGTCGTAATGGGTAAGGAAGGGGCCGAGCGCTTGGGCAAATCGCGCCTCGCTTGAGGGATCAAGCACCACGCGGGCATATAGGTTGCGGGCAACACTAAATGGATTGCTGGCATTGGTGTAAAAGCGTGTTTTTTGTGCCAAGGCCTGCCCGAACGCAATTAACGCATCGGTTTTTTGGCGTGGGCTTAAAGGGCCGCTCGGTACTGGGCTATGGGTGCCAGGCCAGCGTGCCTTTGGATTGAATGCGCTTTCATCTTCATCTTCGGCTAAATAGGCATCATCGTGAATGAGTAGGCCATGAATTCCGGTGCAGCTCTTGCCTAAATCGGCGTATATTTGCCCGATAATCGCGAGTGATTCTGGCAAAAACGGGCTAAGACGATGGTAATCGCGCTCGGCGGGCACAATTTTGCCATCAGGGGTTTTGACTTTAACGGCTAAGCGGGCTTGCAGCGCGGCATCCGGTAACTGGTAGGCCAGCATGGGCAACCAGGCAAATACCCGCACCCCGGCGCGGGTGCGAAGCTGCCACGCCACGCGATTAAATAAATCAGCCCGCACGGGCAGCACGCTATTGGGAAAATAGAGGGCTTTGGGCGTACCGGTGCCATCGGGGTCGGCGAAGGCTTGCAAGTAAACCGTGCGAATCCGCAAGGCTTTGATGCGATCGAGTAACTTGCCTAGGTTTTCATCGGCGCGCTTGGGGTCGGCGTCATAGATGTAATCTAAATCCACTTGCACCGCGCGTTCAATGCCGGGGCGCTGGGTGATCGATTGCGCCACTTGCTCTTCAACGGAAATGGGTGAAGGGTCATTCATCACGAGCAGCCGCCCGTATGATTGGGTTTTCTGGGTTAGGTTATCTAAGGTTCGATCGCCTAACCCAAAGGAGATAAATAATCCGGCCTCGGTGGCAATCGCCTCAACTTCGCGATTCATGGCGCCATAAGGCCACACGATGGCGCGTGGGCGCACGCCTACTTCGCGTTCAATAATATCGGCGCTGGTTTTGAGGTCATTTAAAATTCGGGTGTGAAACTCACGGTCGGTTTCATAGCGCTTAAGTGCAAGCAGATATTGCCGGGTGATGGTGGCAGGTTCCACATTGCCTTGGGGATTGGCCAAAATGCCGTGGTGCTGATCGTGGGTGTGGGAGGCAAATTCAACTAAGCCTGAGGCTTGCATTTCACGCAGTTGCGCCCAAGTGGCAAAGCCTGCGGCACCCATCTCCGAGACGTTGTATAGCACCTTGCTAGGTTCGACAATATTGCCTGATTGCTTGTCTTGGTGCATATCAATCGCAAGTGCGCTGGCAGGATCAGGCACTTTGCTGATGGCCGCGCCTTCCCCCTGATAGGCCACTTTCTCGCCGCGTTGCACCCGGGTGAGCCAATCGGTTTCAAGCGCGAACATCGCCGGATAGTTATAGGCTTTGAGTAGAGGAAACACCTTACTGTAAATACTGGCAAGCCCATCATCCCAAGAAAGTAGCACGGCGTTATCGGGGAGGGCGGCTTTGCCCGCGCGCGCATCCAGCACGTGCTGCAATGAAATGGGCTGCCAGTTGTTTTGTTTCATCCAATCAAACAGGGCGCCAAGCCGCTGAGTGTTGATGGCGTACGGGTCTTTATCGTGCGGTGTCACGTCATCGCGCACATCGTGTAGGCACAGCGTCACAAATTGCCCTTTGGGAATTTGCACGGTAATGAGCGATTGCTGTTCGAGTGAAGATTGGCTGTCGCCATCGGCCAGGAGACGAGGAGATAGCGATACCGTGAGGCTTGCAAGCAAGGTTTGTAAAAAAGCCCGACGTTCCATTAAAACACTCCTCCAAATCCGACTAAGCCATAAACACGACGTTCACGCCCGCCGTCATACACATTGCTGCCCCAGCCTATGCCGTAATGCAAATCCCAGGTGCGGGAAAATTTCCATTTATGTTCATAAAATAAATCCACCACCGGGCTGGCACCAAAGCCCGCTTGCCAGCCATAGCCGGCAGAGGCTTTGACATATTGCGTGAATGAGCGCTCATAACTGCGCCACGTAATCCACTGATGCTCAAGCCGCAGTGAGGCGCTTTCGCTGTGAGCCGGATTGAAATAGGCGCCGCCCGGCTGGCTGTTGCGTTCAGCAAACAAATCAACCCCACCGGAGGTAATGTGGTGCGGGCTTGCCAATAAGCGTTGAGTGATGCCGGTGGCAAAATCAACCCGTTTATTGCCATCGCTAATCGCAAGCACGCTCAAAGCACCATAGGCCGAGCGCGATTCATTTTGTTGCCAGTTGATTTTGGCATTGACAGATTTACCCGATAAGCCCGCCGCTTTCGCACGCAGCGGCGTATCGAGTGAGTAGGTGTTGCCGCTTAAGCTGTATTGCCATTGATCGTTTAGCCATTGCGACCAGCCCGCGCTCACACCGATATGTTTGCCGGTGAGCTGATCGTTTTGTAGCATGGTCCAAAATTGTTTGCGATCGCCGCGCCATTCCACCCCGGCGCCGAGCCGGTTATAGCTTAATGGCCCCTCGTTATAACTTGACCAAATGTAGTGCTGATCCAAAAAGGCGCGCCAGCCGTCGGTATTCCAAGCGGAATTAAGCCGAGTTTGCAGCTCGGCATCCCGATTACCTGTCACCGGATTGGCGTAGGTGGAGTTACCTCGGCTTTTGCCTGTGGTGTATTCCGATTTGATGGAGGGGCGACTGCGATCATGCCATTGCGCTAAGCTTTTTTGGACGCTGGTATCGGTGGGAAAATCTTGATTGAGCGCGGTGATCTCACGGCCCCATAGATTAAATTGCTCTAAATCACGGTGGTTATCGGCCAGGTTAATCCGCGTGTCTTTGCTCATTGGCGCATAGGCTTGAGCGAGCAACGTGGTTTGCAGCGATTGCGCCGGCCAACCGCGCCAACGTTCCAGCGTGGCTTTGGCGTTGAGCAAGCCGGTATTATGTGGGGCGCGATCCACCAACAAGCTTAACCGCGCATAACCCAACCCTTCCTGATTGCGATAGGCGGCATCCATCGCCCAGAGTTGATCGACATCTAAGCGCTCGCTATTTGGTACCACGCCAACTTTGCCGCCAATCCAGGCGGGCGTGACGCGGTGAATTTGCTCTAACAGCTGCTCGGCCTTGGTGTAGCGCTCGCTATCCAAGTAGGCGTAATACAAGGCGATATACACCTCAACGTCAATTTTTGGATTTGCTTGAATGAGCTGCTCATAAAGGGATGCCGCCTTGTGCGGCTGGCGGGTGTACAGGTACGCATCGGCCGCCGCATTGCGCACATAAGGCGGGATACTCACTAATTCTGCCGCGCTGGCAGTGGCCGGATGCTGCGGCAACGCTTCGTACTCAGTCACCGCCTGATGCATGAGCTCGAGTTTGCGCAACACATAAATTTGATCATAACGGGTGCGTTGAATTAATGCGGGCTCAGCAGTGAGTGCCACCCCATTGGCTTTGAGTAGGGCGAGTGTTTCTTGCAGGGTTTTAAGCGTCACCGCCAAGGGCACATCGCGCTCTTTGTAGCGATACAAATCATCAAGGCGGCGGCGCTCTTGCACGGCATCGCGGATATGCACGGTGGTGACATCCGCCACCAGCCGATTCATCGCATCGGCAGCAAAAAGGCTCGGGTGCGCACGCGCTTTATCCAAGGCCAGCGTTGTTGCGCCAGAATCAGATAGTGCGAAAACCTGTTCACGCATGGCTTGTGGATTGTCGGGCATTAACTTAAGAGCTTGCTCGCATAAAGATAGCCCCATCGTCGGGTTGCCTGCCCGTCGCCAAACATACGCCATGTTGGCCAAGTCAATGGCTTGCAGGCCTCGCGCATCGCGGTTGGGCAGGGCGGCCAGCGCCGCTTTGGGATCGCCGCCTTCCAAAGTAACCATGGCATATAAAATTTGTGCCGGATAGCCCAACGCTTGGCGTTGATTCGCCAACACGTCGCGGGCACGGGTAAATTGCTTTTCATCCCGCAATGCCCGCGCCCAATCCAAAAGCGCATAGGCGGGCACATCGTTCGGGTTAAGGTTTTGCGTGAGCGCCACAATTTGCGCATTTTGGCCATTCAAGCGCAGCAGCACGATTAAATCAGCCGTGACATAAGTGTCGTCGGGGTGCGCTTGATGGAGTTGCTGTAACTGCGCAATACCAGCCGCTGGCTGACCATTTTTTGCCAAGGCCACCGCCGCTTGCCGAGCTTGCGTCAGCCCAACCGCCTCTGCCGCATCAGCGATGTTGAACGATAAAGCGCCAAGCAAAAAAAGGCTTAATAAAATTGGGTTCCATCGGGGCATAAGCTAAATCCAAACAAGTAACCAAGCGACATGCATGAAATAATTCTTTTATATAGGGTAATCGGTTTTTCTTGTGGACGATAGATAGCCCAACAATTTTTTACATTTCGTGTCAAAACGTGACTTTTTTTGGTCACAAATTAACAAGAATATGATTCATATATTGAAAATCAAAAGTTATTTAGCATATGGTATATCAAGGATACGGCATTGAAATTGTTTTTAACCCAAGAAATTGCAGGGTTTATCACAGAGTCTGCGTGAAATTAATTTTTTGCCGCCTTTGGTGCCTTGTTTGGCATAGCCATGCCGAGTGAAAACAAGTGCTGTATTGAAAAGTTTAAGTTCGAGCGGTGTGTTTGGGTGCCCCATGATGAAAGGTCTTCAGTAAGCATCCAGCCGTCCCACCTACCGAGGTTATCGGCATAAGCGTATGCTTTAGGTGCGCTTGATCTTTGTATCAGT
>ERZ1669249.54-NODE-54-length-74857-cov-5.869937_pt1 | contig 74857 bp, 81 predicted proteins | sample MGYA00579293_ERZ1669249 | MGnify/ENA primary metagenome ERZ1669249 (study PRJEB41166, sample SAMN08046057) | hot springs metagenome | biome: hot spring; feature: neutral hot spring; material: thermophilic sediment; isolation source: thermophilic sediment from... | reverse complement strand
GGTAATGATCACGCTTCTAGGGTTCTCACTGGCTCTTTACGGCATAGTTTCTATAGCGGAGACCGCCTCTAAGTACGGGAGGTATAAAGTCACTCTCACCGTTATCTCGGGCTTGTTATGCTCTCTCATAGGTTTGGTGATCACGGTGAGCACAGGGGTGGGGGCAACCCTCTATGATTTCATAGGAATAGTGATCGCGGGCTTGCTTATCTCCACGTTGCTGTTAATCTCGGTCCTACATGCTTCAAGGAGGTAGCCTTTCATAGGTCCGTAAAACCCACATTGTCGCGACCACAGCGTTGAGAATGGAGAGAAATAAGAGTGGAATAGGGGATAGTACGATGTTGGCTAGAGGCGGTATCTCCATGCTTATTCTCCCAAGGATCAAGATTCCAGCTGAATTTGTCTCGACATACTCCCCGATAAGGGATTCAACCACTCTCCCTATGTAAACGATGTGAGTCATGTAGAAGAAGGTTGTGGAGAATATGGAGGCCAGGGAGGTCGGGAACATTAGCCTGGCTAGTAATGGATTATGCCTCCTGTAGACCCAGTATGTAACTGAATTGAGTCCTAGGACGAGTAGGAAAAGACTGTTCAAAGTGATCGGTATGCTGAGGCTTACGGCTTTCTCAAGCTCAGGTATTCTGACCAGTGTATCACCTATTTTCAACTGGTAGAAGGAGAAGGCTATGAAGCCCTTTAATACCCCGTCCAGGATGTAAAGAGGTATTATTAGCACGAGGAGTATGGTTAAGCTGTAGACTATTGCAAAGCATCCTGCAATAAACTGATAGGCCAGTAAATTATTCTTATTACTTGTCAAGCCTCCCCACCCATGTAAGGGTCTGGTTCATGAAGGTGTATCTTACTTCAACGTAGCCTTGTGTTGTAATCCCTGCGAGGTCGATTTCCCTGGTCTCAAAAGGCTTGAGGGTGAAGCCAGGTGCAGAGAATTCTCTAACCTCACCCATATACTGGACTCTTAGACCTTCAACGTTGCTCCTGATCTTGTAGCCGAGTATTTCAATGGGGACGGGATTAGGGTTAAAAATCACTAGTTTATCATTCACTACTGATAAGACGGGTTTTTTCCAGTCTATTACAAAGGGGTATTTCCCTATTAGGAATCCCTGGTCTAGTGAAAGTCTTAGCTTAACCATGAAAGCTGAGAGATTGTTAACGTAAAGTTGCGCGTAAAACTCGGCGGGCGGATGAACCAGAACTTTATCGCCATCGATATAGTAGCTGGAGCATTGCATTGTTAATGATTGAGCAGTTAAAAGACATTCCTCAACCCCCTTTATTCTCAACCCCGTCGAGTGATAATCTATGGTTAATGCTGAGTAACCGGCTTCTGAGAATAATCTTGCAAGGCTCATGCTAGGAAGCGATAGCTTTGTCAGAGCCGGAGGGGTTTGCAAAACATAAATAGTGAGGTAGGTAAGATTAAGTAGCAGAAAGATAAGGAACACGAATGTCTCCATGACAAAGGCTTGTTTAAGACCTTTCCACGGACTTACTGGGAAGAAGACGAATATGAGTGATATCACGATTAATGGAAGCCATATTAGCAACGGTATGGCACCTATTACTTTAAACCTTATAAGCTCGGTCGAAAAAGGGGGGTCGTTAGAAGGATTATAATCGCCCTTGGTAATAGCGTATGTCCCGTTCACCAACATTAGCCTATGTACGACACATGTTGATACATCGACACAATAGATTACCACGTCTCCCTCCTTATACGAGCTAATGAAGGATCCCACCCCAATAACAAGGTCGCCCGGCTTTAGCGTGGGATACATTGAAAAGCCTGAAACTGTGAAAAAACCTAGCGGGGTTGGGATGAATCTTGCTCCAATGCTAAGACTGACTATGAGAATTAGGTATACTATTCGGATAATTCTTCTCGTCCTCTCCTTCACGATTTTTCACCTCCTAAACCGTAGAGAGTAAGAGGATATGATACGCAGACAGACTTACTCGAAAAACAGTACTCAACAGAGAGTTTAGCCATGTAGACGCTTCTGAAAAAGAGTCCGCTTACAACTACTTTTAGACCTTTCTGTCGGAGGGTCAAGGTAGAGGTGTGAGGGGATATTACCTCTCCGTTCACAATCGTTATCGGGGATGAACTCATGCTTGAAGATTCCAGCGTTATATTGAATGTAGCCTTCCCTACCGCTTCAATAGATTCTAGGATGAGGCTTACGTCAAACTCTTCTGCGGAGACAGGATAAAGTTGAATTACGCTCAGTCTCAACTCGGAGCAATTAATGTAGAAGAATACTGTAGCACCAGTATACGTAGGATCTGCGTATCCCTCGAAAGCCTTAGCGCTTGAAACCAAATACTCTTCGCCACCTATCAGTGGAGTGGATGTTTTCGCCGAGCTAGAAGTATTGTTCGAAGCGATCTGTAATACACCGTCATCGCCCACTCCCGTGACAAGGTCTTTGACAACGCTTAACATCGCGGTCCCATTAGCGTCTGAGACCTCCTCCCCTACAAGGCTTCCATTTGAATCGTATAACCGAGCATAAGCGTTGGGAGAGAGTCCTGTGACAGTCAGGTATGCAGGGCTCCTTCTCGAAAGGACGAAATCGTCGAATATAGCGCTCCCCCCATCTATCTCCAACCCCACGTATTGAGCAGGGAACCTTCTGTTGCTGGTGCTTGTTGCTGAAACCGAGGTTAAGTATACACCGTTTTCCGAGTAAATTCCCGCGGTGATGATGATAGAGGTTGGAGTGTACTGGTACCTCACTATTAATGTGTACCATTGATCAGTATAGGAGAAGTTTGGGGAAGATGCTAATTGACTCCACCCATTAAGACTCTCAACGTTATAGCTCCAAATGTTTAGTCTTGCGCTAGCGCCAGAAGGGTTTATGGAGATCTCATACAAGCGGTTGAGGTTATTGTTAATCAAGACTATTCCAGCCCAACCTGTACCCGTGTATCTTATTTTAACGCCCACGTAGAACTCTACGTACGAGCTCAAAGCGAGGTTTAAATAATACTGTGACGCTCCTCCTATTCCACCATTGTTATCCTGACCACTCGCCCCGCTTCCTTTGTAACCATTTGCACTGATCCACCAGCCACCTCTTCTTGCCAACCAATCAGGGGAGGTTTGCTCGAAATCGCTCCAGTAAATGGTGTTGTTAGACCTCTTAGTGATATTGAAAGGTACGAGCGGGCTGTCTAAAACGGTTAAAACAACAGGGGGTGGAACAGGAGAGATTTGTGCTTGCAAAGGGTTATACACATAAACCCCTGCGTGCAAGCTTGTAAAATAGGGAGCCACAACGAACAAGATGAGTAGGGTTTTCAATGATGTTTTAAAAAATTTGGCGAAAAAGAAAATTTTGTCCACAATGATGATTCACCTCACGGCGGCGTCTCAGTGTTTGCAGTGCTGTACACAAGCTCTAGAAGGATAGTCCCGCCTCCGGTTGGGGGCGTTGTCGAGCTACCTCCGTTGGTCCCATATATGAATTCAAAGTCGATTTTGAGCTCCCCGTTGCCGTTTAGAACCACCCAGCCACCTGGTTGCAACTGAGTTGTTAACAAGTCCACCTCTCCTACCTTGGTTGCCCCGTCGTAGAAAAGTAGTTTGGCACGAGCCAGGTTCCCATCAGTGATTGTCGAGTGGATGTTCACTTTCACGTAGTAGACCTGGGAGTCCAAGTTCTTAATTCTTAACACATCCGAATAGTACGTTCTCTGATAGGTAGGGTGAAGCGTGACTGATGCGCTGGTGCCTGTTGCATCGATAATGGTTGAAATAATCGTCCCGTACAAGTCTCTCTGATTGCTATTGCTTCCTTCGACAAATATGACTGGTGGGGAGGTAGGGGAAACTTGAACGATCGCAGGGTAGTATATGAATACGCTGGCGAACACAATACTTGCTAAGATCGTTGCAACGGTTAGACCTAGTATATACTTTCCAGCCTGCATAGTCCACCCCTTTTCGGGATCATGATTTCATGCGGTTTCCTTAAAAACGAGAGAACATTACTAAGTCTGTATTGAATAATGAATTATAAGCTTAAAAATTAATTTACAAATTATGAGGAGTTGGTTTTTGATACCAGAAGCCGGAGCCACCGATTCATTGAGCAATGATTGTGGCGTGAGTTTTTCGCCAATGCTTCGAAACGCTTCTCAGAAGATAAGGTTAAGCAGGCTAAGAGACCTGCTTGAGCTTGAAAGACTGGAGCATCTTGGTCAAACCTTGAGGGATTTGGCACGGGAGGTTTCAAAGGCTCGGGAGGAAGATTACTTGCTACTAGATTATAGGAATGAGAAAGGTGTTAACTGCTTAATATTGGCGAAAGCTTCAACGATCGTCAACGTTGAGTGTCTCGGGGTTGAAGAAAACGCTGATAAATACGTCGAGCTTCTTACTCGTGCGTGCGTAGAAGGCAGGGGTGAGCTTCGAGTTTACAGAGTCAAACCTATCTTTATCGAGTGGTTGAAGAAATACGAGGTCGGGATACCTGTTCTCGACAAGGCTCATGAGAAAATGTTCACCGAATTCCAAAAGGTCTTTATCGCTATCCTAGACGGGAGAGTGGACCAGGTTCCTGGGCTGATTAAAGAAGCCTATGAGTCAATTCTGGGACATTTCAGGGTTGAAGAGCAGTTGATGGCGAAGTATAACTACCCTCGGGCTAAGAGGAGGGAGCATGAAGAAAGCCGTGCAGAGTTTGAAAACATTGTTAAGAGGCTTGTTCAAGCCGCGGATGAAGGCCGGTTTGTAGAATTATATATCCAGCAATACCAGTTCCTACTAACTTACTTAGACTACATGTTAAGGGAGGATAAGGAGTTCACGAGCTTTCTCCTTGAAAAATGCGGGGTTAACTGCACCGTTTAACCCGTTTTAGCCTCCTGCTCAAGCTTTTTCAACTCTTCCTCAATCTCTTTCTCAATTTCCTCAATAGGTTTAGGCGGAGGCGTTGTGGCTAGAGTGTACCCTATCCATCCCAGTATGCCGAAAACGCCGATTACAGCGATCATCAGGGTTAGCTGGACGAGTATGAAGCTGTACTCTGTTAGGAAAAGCACGTATCCGTAGATAATGATAATTATCAACGAGGACAGTACAAGTAACCATCCTATCATTTGATCACGACTCAATACCTTCAACCTCCAGGAGTTCTATCGTATTCGAATATATAAAAATCTAACTCAGGCTTTTATATCCTCTGTCCATTATTGGGGCAAAGCCTAATCATGAGTCACCTCTTAAACATCGGACCCGAACCCGGTTTCTGAATAATGCTCGTGACTAGTATTTGAAGAGGCTTGATTTTGAGTGAAATCCTTGATAAAGGTGCAAGCCTCTCTAGTTTTCGCTAGAGACACCGGGGACTGGATACGACGTAGCGGCTTCGTACGAATTAAGACGATATGGTAGCCTTGCTCTGAATGCGTTTTCAAGGGCTTGATACACAGTTTTTATCTTTAACAATAGAATTATTAAGTAAAGATTTCGGGCAGTATTGAGCCGTAAAAAATGTTAATAGTTCTCGTACAAGCCCATGGGTCTTGAACGATATCAAAGGGGAAGCAGCTCCGATTAGCTCGGGCCTGAATATTGAATAAGACTGGGAGTATCGTCTGACCCGCTGAGTTAGCCTTGTCGAGTATCATGTCTTATTTAAACAGTAGTGGATTTTCCAAGGATCTAGAGTTAGGCTTTACAAGAGACATATATTTTAGCGAAAGCCTGCAGTTGATCAAGAAACTCTGCTAACTGCATTTTTTCAAATTTTTTCTTCAACTCGCGAAATTCTCTCCTTAAATTGCCCGCACAGCTTGAGTCTTTCTTGAACAAGGCTTTAGACGCTAACTCCTCTTGCACCCTCTTCTCTAGCTCGCGAATGAAGAAGATAGATTCCTCAAACTTACACATTATTGTTGAGAGATAGAGTGCGTGCACCAGCCTCACAATGGGCTCCAACTCTGTTAAGGGTAGGTATAGCTCTATCTTATAAATTCTCGCCTCAAATAAATCTCGCGATGATAAAATACGGTTTAATTCCTTAACAGTGTCTTCGAAACTAGGTATTTCCTTGCAGTATAAGTGAGTTACCTGCTCCCCGATCATGACTAGGTTGCAGTTCGAGGTAGGGCTGCGAATATCTATGTAAACCGGATAGTTTGCTGACTCCTTTACTGCGAATTCATATATCTTACGACCTGGTTGGTTGAGAGTTACTATCAATGTAACCTCAAGCTTCTGACTGAGAACACTTAGAGGGAGTAATTCGAAACATGTTTTAAGACTAGTAGTAGCTGTTATTTTACTAGTACCAGCCAAATTCAAATCAACCTTAATTCTATTCTTCTTTCCGTTAAATAAAAATTTTCAACATTAACACGCGTTCAGCGTCGTTGGAACGATGTGAAACGATCCTTTTCAATCAAAATCGCATGCAACTTTCTCCCCACTCTCAATTAACTGGTATTTAGCGAAACCCTGTTTAAGATCCTCAGGTGCTTGAGAGACTAGTACTATGGAGCGTCTCGTGGGGTGTAGAGATGTGAGGGCGAAAGCCCTTACCAATCCCGCAACAGTAGCCTCCTGGAGCACTATTATCTGGTCGTTTAACTCTATTATGAATCTTGTGTGGAAGTGTCCTGGGGGGATGCAAGCCACGATCTTTTTGACATCCTCGTTTCGATATATTTTGATGGGTTTTTCCATAAGGATCAACCACTCTCTTGCAACAATTAAGTATTCGATACTTCCATCTTTTATGTGTGAATCAATGCTGATCAAGTTTTAGATGAGCAGGTTAGAGAATGATGAATCTGCTGGTGAGCGTGATATAGCTTCTTAGAAATGAATACTTGAAGGGGATGTAGACGAATATTTCTATGTTATCCCTCTCCAACCTATCAATTACGGCGTTAATCAGCGAAACAACATCTAGCTCCATGTTAATGTTCAAATCTGATGGAGTTATAAACAAGGTATTTGCTTCCCATCCGGAATAAATACTCTTCTCTCTCACGATCTCTTTAATAACATCCTCCCAGGACAATCCCTCTCCAGATTTTTCAACTGCTTCACTAATAGTTTTCAAAAGCATAGTGAATTCTGGCCCGAACAATTTTTCAGCGATCCTTAACAACTTGCTGAGTTTTTCCAATTCTACCTGATACTCTTCGTAGTTTTCATGTCTTAAATAATTCCTTCTTATCATCCTTATCTTCTCGGAAGTTTCCAGCAAGTCTTCTAAGAGAATTGCGGCATTAAGTCTATCCGACATAGTTGTGAAATCATACTTTCTCGCGTTGACCAGTGCGTTAAGAATTCTCGTTACTTGAATGTTTCTAGGGCTTTTCTTCTCGTAAATGATCGCTAGCTTACCTATTTTATGAATAGATATGAAGCGGGCGAGCATTGAGAGAGTGTCGATTACCTCCCATAGCGTTGAATCAAAATAAACTGGAAGACTGGTCAGGTAAAGGTTGTCCGGGTCGCAGTTGAATACTATATGGGATTTCAAGAATTTGAGCTCTGTTTTTAAATCTTGGTTTTCTAAAACCATTACTACCTTGCTATTAGATTTCCCCGCTCTGTACCCGTAAAAGGCGTTTTTACTCAACAGGAGTCCTACGGTTTTAGCTAGTTCAGCACAGGACATGTTACTCATTCACAATATCGCTTATGCTCCCTGATAACGGCCTAACCGTTGTCTTCATTAACTGTTTCCTGAAAACTCTCTTATCGCCACATATGAAGCTGCTTCGGCAAGAAGCTTTTAAAGCCCCGGCTGCTACAGCGTACTTCAACGCCTTCTCCACGCTCCCGGTTTCAATGTAGATCGCATTAAATAGCGCGTTGAAAGCGTCCCCGGAGCCTGTTGTATCAGCAGGTTTTTCAACAGGCTCTGCATGAGAGTACCATGCTTTACCGTGATTTATTGCCACAGCTCCTTTACTCCCTAGTTTTAACGCGATAAGCTCTACGTTCAGGTTTTCCAGCTTACTGAGAGAACCCTCGGTAAGCACCAACGCTTCATGCTTGTTGAGGAATAAGACATCTACGTGCTTCAATGTTTTCAAAACCCTGGAGCGGGCTGTGCTTACGAATCCGCCTGGATCGTATGAAACAAGGGGAACGTATTTCTCAGCCACGCTCGCTACCTCGCAGGCTAAGCTAGGGTTAACGGATGCCACGTGCAACACGTGTGCCTCTTTCAGCAAGTCCAGCGGCACGTCTCTCGGGGTCAGAGACTGGTTTGCGCCGAGATATCTGATCATCGACCTGTTGCCGTCAGGGTAAACCATGATTATAACCATGCCTGGACCGTCCTCAACTATTTTAGCAAAGGTTGTTATGACGCCTTTCTCACTGACAGCTTCAAGCGCGCTCATGGAGAGGGCGTGGTTCGATACTGATGAGATCAGGACAGCCCGGTGCCCATACCAGGAAACGGCTACAGCGTAGTTTGTAGCTGCGCCCCCTGGCCTAATCTCAAGGGAGTCGGCTATCAAGCTCTCATCGGGCTCCAAAGGCTTGCTCACGTATGTTACGATGTCAAGGTTGAGATTTCCCACGCTCACGTGAAGATAGTTCTCACTGGTTTTCAAACCCATTGCGCCTCTTTCCCAAAATTTCAGTAATTAATGAGGGGGTGATAATTTTCCTTCCAGATTTTTGGAGCTCGGCATCCCATTCGCTGAGGATTTTCACAGCCTCATTTGCAACTTTCACAGCTTCCTTAACTCCAGCGTTCGGTATAAAAACCTCTGTTTCACGATTAGCTATCGCAGCGCAGACAGCCCCGGCTCTCAATCCATAAATGTTTGCCAGCGTGAATATTACTGAAGCCTCCATTTCGAAGTTTAAAACGTTAACACTCCTCAGAAACTCTATAAGCCCTTTTTGAAAAGGAGGCATGTAGCCTTTGAACCCAGGCCTCTCCTGTCCCACGTAGAAGCTGTCACTGCTCGCAGTTAACCCTACATGATACTTAACGCCTAAGGAGTCGGCGGCCTCTATAAGAGCCAATATAACATCTATGCTTGCGACAGCCGGGTACTCTGGGATCACGTAGTGTCTACTTGTTCCATCAAGCCTTACCGCGCCTGTTGAGATAACGAGGTCTCCTACCTCAATGTTTTTGATTAAGGCACCTGTTGTACCCACGCGGATGAAGGTGTCGGCGCCTACTCTAGCTAGTTCCTCAACGGCGATGGCGGTGGCGGGGCCCCCTATCCCTGTGCTGGTGGCAGTGATGAACACGTTTTTGTAGTAGCCGCTGTACGTTACGTATTCTCTATGCTGAGAGACTTTCCAGTTTTTCTCCCAGAAGCTGGCTATGAGCTCAACCCTTCCTGGATCACCTGGTAGTAGCACGTACCTGCTGACATCGCCTGGTTTTACTTCTAAATGGTACTGTCTTCCCTCCTCGGTTTCAGGAGTACTCGCACTCTTCAAAGTCTTAACCATTAAGCCTCCCCAAATCACATGTTATAATTTACTATAGGTAGTATATTTTAGTTTCCATCGAAGCCGTGTCAACTACTCCATAGGAAACTTTACCTGTTAAATACCCGCATCCCTCGCCAGGGTTGAACAGGACCACACCATTAACATTCTCTTGGTGCGGCTGATGCGTGTGCCCATATAATACTGCGTCAACGCGTAGGCTTTTAGCAAGCGCTCTTGCTACCTCTACCGTGAAGGAGGCGTCACTCATCCCGTGGAGTAGGAAGAGCCTTCTACCATCAATCTCGTAGATTAAGGGTTCCTGGCTGAAAAACCAGCCGTAATTTCTGAAAAGCGTTGTCAAGAGGTAGACGTCGCCGTCATTGTTGCCTTTTACAGCAATCACTTTCACATCTCCAACAAGGTTTTTCATCATTTTAACTGTGAAAGGGCTTACAATATCTCCTAAGTGAATTATCGCGTTGACCCCGTGGTCTAGGAGTTCTCTAACGATTCTTTCAGTTGAAAAAATATTGTCATGAGTGTCGCTCACGACACCTAGGAGCAATAACAACCCCTTACTCTACGCTAATCTTAAAACCTTTCTTCTCTTTTTTCGTCTTTTTCATCTTGATTTCTAACACTCCGTTCTTGTAGACTGCTTTCGCAGAGGAGGGGTCAACCTCTGAGGGGAGTTCAACCTCTTTATAGTACTTTCTATTAGTATCGCTTGCACTTATAACCAGCGTCTTGCCATCCTCGCTTATCTTGGTCTCTATTTTATCTTTCTCAACACCGGGGATTTCAGCTACAACGGTGATCTCGTCACCGCTTTCGAACACGTCAACCAAAGGCTCTCTCTCCTCAGTTATCATGGGTCGTCCTTTAACTCTTCTAACGTTTCCAAACTCTTCCACAACCGGTCTCCCATCAGGGCCAACGGTTATTCTAAACCCGTAAACATATGGTTTAATCCCTTGTTTCTCCAGCTCCTTCTCCAGCTCTCTCAGCCTCATCGGGTTGAATAATTCCTCAAACTCCCGCAACATGTCTTCGAACATTCTCTCAATGTCTCTTTCAATATCCCACCAGAAGTATCTTCGCCTCCTCCTGTATTCCCAGTCATCCTCCACTAAGACCACCTTGAGTATTTCTTGTTTAGGCTAACTATAAATATTGCGTTATTAAGCCTCGCCTGCTATTAAATAGTATAAGTGGTGTTGGATTTTGAAAACCGTTAACAGGGTAATAAGGGTTTCAACGAAGGAGAGGTTTCAGCTCGTCAACATAACCAGGGAGGTTGAATCATTCGTGAAGGAGTCGGGGATTTGCCAGGGGATTTTAATAGTTAGTGTTCCACACGCCACGGCTAGCATAATCGTTAATGAGAACGAGCCAGGGCTTCTTTCCGATATAATCGAGAAGGTTAAGGAGATAACTGAACCGGGAAGTAGCAAATGGCTTCACAATTCGATCGATGACAATGCTCACGCTCACATAGGTTCAGCTCTATTCGGGCATGAAAGAGTTTTCCCCATCATCGACTGCAGGATCTTAAAAGGGATTTGGCAAGATATTTTCCTCTTAGAGATGGATGGTCCTAGAGGTGAGAGGAAAATAGTGTTAACTGTTCTGGGTGAGTAGTTATGAGGTTCTACGTAGCTTCCGAGGAGGATTTGTTGAACGGTGTGGTAACCGATATTTACTTCAAGAGGACGGTTAAAATTCTGAGAGCTAGAAATATGCGGAAAAAGGTGAGGGTGGAGTTTCATTCCATGAGCCTCCCCGAAGGTTACGAGTGGGCGGTTTTCACGGGTCTTGAAGAAGCCCTCAAGCTCCTGGAGGGGAAGCCTGTTAATGTATACTCAATGGATGAGGGAACGCTGTTTAAGCCTGGCGAGCCGTTAATGATTGTCGAGGGATACCTGGACGATTTCATCATCTACGAGACAGCCTTGCTAGGGATTCTACGACACTATTCGAGCATCTCAACAAAAGCTGCGAGGCTGAAGAAGCTTGCAATGAATAAGACACTGCTTTTCTTCGGCTTGAGAGCAGTTCACCCGGCTCTCGCCCCCATGGTTGACAGGGCGGCGTTTATAGGTGGGATGGACGCGGTCTCGGGAGTTGCTAGCGAGAAGTATTTAGGCTTAACACCATCTGGGACGATGCCGCACGCTCTTATAGTTGTGTTCGGGGATCAAAGAGAAGCTTGGAAGGCTTTCGACGAAAACGTGGAGGAGAATGTTCCCCGTATAATGCTGGTGGATACCTTCTATGATGAAAGAACGGAGGCTTTGATGGCTGCTGAAACACTTAGGCAAAGGCTCCACGGAGTTAGGCTTGACACGCCGGGAAGTAGGAGAGGAAACATGAGGAAAATTGTTGAAGAGGTTAGGTGGACACTGGATCTGTACGGGTATAAGAATGTTAAGATCGTTGTCAGCGGAGGCATCGACGAGGAGGAACTGGTTAAGCTGAGAGATATTGTGGACGCTTTTGGAATAGGTACGAGTGTTTCATTCCCCTCTAGCGTCGATATTAGTGCTGATGTAGTTGAGGTTTACGAGAACGGGGTTTGGAAACCCGTTGCTAAAAGAGGGAAGCTCCCTGGTGCTAAGCAGGTTTACAGGAAGAGACCAGGGTTGAACGACATAGTAAGGCTTCTGGACTCTCCTGGAGAGGTTCCTCCGGGCTACCACCCACTTCTAAAACCCTATATTATCGATGGAAAGCTTGTGGGAAAGCCTCCCGCTATATCTGAAATAAGGGACTACGTGCTGGAGCAGTTGAAAGAGCTCCCGGATACTTACTAGAGTTCTTTTTAAACCCAGCTCTACACGATCCCTCTCGCCTCTTACGAGACTTCACGCGGCATTTCCAAAATCTTTTCGAGTTCCAGCAGATTTTTAATAGTTGGATAGCTTCCAGCAGGATCATCCCATGGAAAGCTCCATTGCTTCCTGAACTCTTTCCTAACGAGGAGGAAGCGGGGATTATTCCCCAGTTTAACGTTGATCTTGAATAAGTTTACTGGTTTATCATCCACGTAAACGATCAGGGAGTTTTCATATTTCTCCTCTAAGTATTTTAATGCTTCATGCCTTGAGGGATAATCCTCGCCTACGACGATTATTTCGTCGAAGTAAGGGGCAAGGCCATCTGCTTCCAGCCTCCATTTCTTTAGTCCTGGTATGTCATCCATAAAGCCTACGTGAATTATTCGATAGTTTCTTTCCCTAAACCTCTCTAGAGCTGTCAATACGCCAGGTAGGATCGCGGAGTTTTCGATTCGCCTCTCCCAGTATTTCCACAATAGGTGGTTGAATAATTCTTCATGTACTTCTATAATGCTCGGCCACCAGTCAATTCTTAAGAGGCCACATCCCTCCGTCAAGTATTCCATGTATAGAAGATACCTTCCGAACGATCTATCAAGCCCTGTCAACGCGGGCAGGTCTTCAAGGTAGAATTCTTCCAAACCATTGTAGCTGTCGACGAGTACTCCATCATAGTCAAGAGCCATGATTATCTGATCCATTATTACACCTTTCACAGAGGTACTAGTTTAAGATAACGTTAAGAATATTTATTAAAAACGGGTTGGATGGAGTGCTGGTTTCACAGGACACTGTTTTAGACCACTACTATGTTGGGACGATTGACAACTGCTACGGGGTTATAGTTGGAAACGACCATACTCCTTACTACTTTATTGGCTATTTGAAGTATTGTCCATCTCCCGGTGAAACCTACTGGAGGAGTGGGGGTTTATCTTACGAAAGGCTTGTTAAAACCTACGACCCGTTTCAAGTCCACGAACACGCTGTTTTAAAAGAATACATCCCCTTCTACGACGCCCAGGTTCCGGTGATACCGGTTTCAATGATACGCAAGATTTACGATCCTGTTGAGCGAGCTAGGCAATTGTTATCTAAACCTGTGGATGCTTTGGAAGCGAAGGCTTCATCCCTCATTCAAGCACTACATGATTGCACAGGCTTAACCACCGGGATAGGTGTGACAGGGTCCATCCTGCCAGGAATTCACAATCCAGCTGTTAGCGATATCGACATAGTTATTTACGGTTGGAGAGAGTCGCTGAAAATCATAGAGTGTGTGAAAGAGTTAGACCTGTTTCAACCCTTCACAGAAGGGTTGATGGAAGACTGGTCTTCCAGGATTTCAAAAACATCTGGACTACCTGTGGGAATGGTGAAACACTTATATCGGAAATATAGGAGAGGTTTGTTCAATGGAACACCTTACTCAATCATGTTTAACCCCCGTCAAGGAGAGAACGTGTTGCTGAAGCCTCATTTCAAAAGCCTTGGCGAAATCACGTTATCCGGGATTATCAAGGGGGGTTTGGACGCGCTCTCCTATCCTTCACGAGGAGGGCTTGAAAGCTACACGGTTTTATACTCTACTGTGGAACCGCTTTACGATGTCACTGAGATCACGAGTTTCGAATCACTATATACTTCAATACTATTCGAGGGTGGTGATGTTCTCGTAAAAGGGTTACTTCAGTGCAGTGACAGATTGGAGAGTTGCAGGGTTTTAGTAGGAGGAGTGGAGGGTAAGGGGTTTGTCAAGCCAGTCTCCTAGTTTAAAAATAGCTGTTGCATCCTGGCTTTACGGCGACAAGACTATTGGTAGACTCCTCTGCTACTACTTGAAAGAGAGGGGAATACGGCTCGTCGTGCTTGCCGGGAACACTGTTTCACCAAGCCTCGTGGAATGGTTGATCGATAAGTGCGGGGCAACGGTTTTAGGGGTAACAGGCAATCTTGACGATTCTTCACTAGCCTCGGTTCTCGCCTCGAAAGGATCCTTGCTCGAGACGAAACCCCACCTAATTGATAATTTAAGGTTTATTGGGCTAGGACTTACAGGATCCCAGATGGAATATTCCTGCCGCTCGAACGTGGAAGCAACAGTATTCGTCTCATTCTTGAACGGGAGATTACACAAGTGTTGCAGTGGTTTATCAACCGGGATCGTTGACGAGGTTTTAGAAAAAACTGAGGCGAACCTTGTAATAACGGGAGCGTGCCCGCATCCCTGCGTGAATGGGAAGGTGGTCTCACCGGGCTATGCCTACCTGGGATGGGTCGGAGTGATTGAGTATTTCACGGGAAGGTTCAACATCGTATTCGAGAACCTGAGAATGAAGATGTAGCTCACTTAAGCCACTGAATCATAATTTATATATGCGAGGATAAATACGTATGAATTGAGGGGTGCTTATAAATGGTAAAAGCCTTGTTCGAACCCAAAAGCATAGCGGTAGTGGGAGCAAGCAGGTCTCCCGGAAAGATCGGTCATGTAGTTCTTAAAAACATAAAATACTTCGGATACTCGGGGAAACTGTACCCGGTCAACCCAAATGCTGATGAAATCCTGGGATTGAAAGCGTATCCTTCAATCTCAAGCATTCCCGACGAGGTTGACGTAGCGGTTATCACCGTGCCAGCCCAAGAGGTTCCGCCCGTCATAGAGGAGTGTGCGCGTAAAGGTGTCAAAGTAGCGGTAGTTATAACTGCTGGTTTCTCGGAAGTCGGAAACGTTGAAACCGAGGAGAAAATGGTTGAGACCGCTAGAAAGTATGGTATGAGGATTCTAGGCCCAAACATATTCGGATACGCTTACACCCCGTTAAACATAAACGCGACATTCGGGCCGCTTGAGCTTTCGAAAGGTAACATAGCGTTCATCACTCAGAGCGGGGCGTTAGGCATTGCGTTAATGGGTTGGACCATAATGAACGAGATAGGCTTGTCGGCTCTCGTAAGCGTTGGCAACATGGCTGACCTGGACGTTATCGAGCTCTCGGAATACCTTGCAGACGATCCCAACACTAAGGTGATAACCATCTACCTGGAGGGGTTGAAGCCCGGGTATGGTAGAGAGTTCGTTGAGAGAATGAGGAAGGTGAGTAAGAAAAAGCCTGTAATAGTCATTAAAGCTGGCAGAACCCAGAGAGGTGCGTCCGCAGCGGCTAGTCACACCGGGAGTTTAGCGGGAAGCGACTCCCTTTACGAGGCGGCTTTCAAGCAGGCGGGAATCATAAGAACATACACTGTTGAAGACATGTTCGATGTTGCAAGGGCTTTCGCTCTACAACCACTACCTAAAGGTGATAGAACGATCATAATTACGAATGGAGGAGGGGTTGGAGTGCTAGCCACCGATGCAGCCGAGCTGAACAATGTTAAGCTGGTGGACCCGTCCCCGAAGTTGAAGGAGAAGCTTAAAGCCTCCATGCCCTGGTTCGGCAGTCCTAAGAACCCTGTTGACTTAACGGGACAGGCCGTGGCCGATAATTACTTGAAAGCTTTGAAGGCTGCACTAGATTCCGATGAGATTGACAATATAGTTTTGCTGTATTGTAGAACTGCGATTCTCGATCCAAGAGAACTCGCTAAGGCAATTGTTGAGTTCTACCAGTCAAACGGGGCTTCTAAGCCTATAGTGGCAGGTTTCGTGGGCGGCGAGGACACGTACGAAGCTATAAGGTATTTGAACAGAAACGGAATACCAGCCTACGGAGCGCCTGAGAGAGCTGTTTACGCCTTATCTAGGATGATATGGTACAGTAAATACATTTCTTCCTCTCGCTAAGTAGAATCGAAAATTTTTCCTTAAAACAACCTGCTTCCCGGAGCAACTGGTTTTTCAACAGTGGCTATCACGGGCGGATCAGTATCTGTTGCTAGTAGCATGCCTTTGCTTTCAAGCCCCATCATTTTTTTCGGCTTCAGGTTTGCAACCACAATGATGTATTTACCAATGAAGTATTCGGGTGGGTACCATTTACCCAGGCCCGCTATGATCTGCCTCTCGCCCAAGGCCCCGAGGTCAACGACTAGCCTGATAAGCTTCTCACTCCCCTGCACCTTCTCTGCGGATTTGACCAGTCCAACTCTCAGCTCGATGCGCGAAAAGTCCTCGATCCCTACTTCCTGGCTCATATAATCACCTTAATAGAGTCTTTTCGCCTATCACTAATTAAACAGGCTGGTATAAATGTTTAATGCCATACTCGTGCGACCCGGGGAATACATGGTAAGAGTGAATACTAGGGCTACCTACTTATCTTTCCTGAGAGAAAGCATTGAGAAAGTGTTTGAAAGGAAAGGCTTAAAGGCGCAATTGAAAGTTGTAGATAATGTTAGAATACTAATAGATCCGTTAGGCTCACCCTTGGATCAATACTTAAGTATTCTGCGATATGTCCCCGGGATCTCTTCTTTCAGCCCTGTCGTGGGAATCGGGAAAGATTATTCCGTTCTTATTGAAACCATTTCTAACATCCTGGTAAGGGATAGGGTTAGAAGGTTTAAGATAGAGCTCCAGGAAAGTCTCGGCGTTGGTAGAAAAGAGCTTACAGCTCTCATATCTAAAGCAGTAGTTGATGAAACAGGAGCCGTTGTCGACCTGGTGGAGCCCGAGGCCGTTATAGGAGTCGACGTCAGAACCCGGGTAATGTTTGTTTACAACAAGGTCTACAAGGGGATGGGCGGGCTACCATATGGCATTCAAGGTTGTGGAGTAGTCTTGTTCTCAGGAGGCGTTGACTCCGCGCTGGCATCCATTCAAGCCGTTAAGAGGGGGGTTAGAGTAATTCCTGTCTTCGTAGACATGTCCCCTTACTGGTCCCCGCAAGCTGTTGAAAGAGCGATGGAGGGTTTAAAGCTTCTTGCTGAGAAAACCCCGTGGGACAGGCTTAAAGCATATATTGTGAAGAATGCTTCAAGAATCGTTGCAAACGCTGAGATACCTCTAAAGTACAGGTGCTTAGCATGCAAAGCAACCATGTACAGGATTGCTAGCCTGATAGCTGAGAAGGAAAACTGCGACCTTATCATCACAGGCGAATCACTGGGGCAGGTTGCCAGTCAAACCTCCAGTAATCTTAAAACCTTAACAAGACTCGTCGACAAGCCGGTCATGCGTCCGCTGATTTTCATAGACAAGGAAGAAATAATTGAGGCATCGAGGAAAATTGGATTCTCAGTTCTTTCACGAGAAGTCGGCGAATGCAAGTTGAAACCGGACAGCCCGGCGACATTCTCGGGTAAGGAGGTACGGGATATTCTAGCAGAGTACTTAAAACAGGCTGAGAAAGACTTGGAAAATATCATTCATGAGTCTGAAGTGGTTTACCTCTGAGTCATAAAATCCTCGTTTATCCCAGCCAGCTCACAAAACACTTGTAGCGGAGTCACATTTCCAAGATACATTAGTTTCTTACCGATGTCTTCGTTTACTTCGAGGTCCACTTCTTCAGGGATTATCTGTTTTAAAGAGCTATACAGCTTGTCGAGACGCTTCTTCCCCTCCAAAAGTATCCTGTTATACTCTTTAACAACAAGGCTTAAACCCTCCTCGGGTACCACAAGATTTTCAACGGTTCGCAAAAGCTGCGAGACCCAGATCCCCGTGGACAATTCTAATAAAACCCCTTTCGAACGGCTTAAATGCATGATGCCGCTGTGTTTATAGCCTTCTTTCCTCGCGTGTTCAAGGATCCGGAGGGCTAGAGGTATCTGGGAAGAAGAGAGATGGATTATGGGTCCCGTAACAACGATCCATAATTTCCTAGCTACTTTCACCCGGTAAATGCTTGCTAGTTCATCGAGAGTAATTGGGAGATGCTTTTTAAAAACCACGCTAGTATCCTCCCTGCTCCAAGGATTGTCACCGTCGACAAGGGTGATCCTACCGCTACAGCTACTCATCGTGTAAATGCGTGCGTCAAGGTTGAGCAATAGGAGGAGAGGGAGAAGGTCCTTATCCAAATACCCTATTTCCAGATCCTCCAGAATTCGCCTCCAGAAGGATTTCTTCCTCTTTCTCCAAGATTCAATGTTGAATTTCATTCCAACCCCTTATTATTAAAAACGAATTCTGCTTATAATTGCAGATTGGTGTAGGGAATGTACGGTCTTGCTTACAGCATAAACGATCCCGCCGGTGCGGGAATAGCGCGCGCTCTCAGGGATAAGATGGGGCTTTCAGAATCCTCTGTTTGCAAGAACAGCATAACCTGCTTTCAAGGCGGGAATATTGTTTTAGCAGGATTCAGGGAGGATGTGATATATTTTGATTTTCTAGATGATAGAATGCCTCCGGAGGTTGAAATATACATCATCTTGTCGAGACACTCCAGCGAGGCACGAGTTAAAAGTTACACGGTCCACCACACAGGCAACTTTGGTGGGAACGCTTTGTACGGTGGCAACCCCGGTGAACTCGGTATATCCTCGCCTATGGTTTCTTGGCTTCTTTTGCGAGCATTGCATGATAGCTGGAGGAATAGTAATAGAGCCGAGTACGAGGTTAGCTACGAGGCAACACATCACGGCCCAACCTCCCTATCTAAGCCTCTCGTCTTCGTGGAAATCGGCAGCAGCGTGAATGAGTGGGGAGACCTGACAAACCACTTCATTGTAGCCTCTTCGATTGTAAAGCCCCTTGAATCACCACAAGCAAATTGTGAGCCGGTAATCGGGATAGGTGGCGGACATTACCCTAGAAAGCACACGGAAATAGCGTTGAAAGAGAATGTTTGCTATGGCCACATTATTCCCAAGTACGCCCTCCAACACCTTTCCCAAGAAATCCTTGACAAGATGATTAGTAGGAGCGATATCGACGTAAGAGGGATTATCGTTGAAAAGAAGGGCACTCGCATCGAACATAGGAGTCTTATAGAGGATTACGCGAGCAGGAGAGGTATAGAAGTAAGATACGTTTGAGCTTTTAATTCTTCTTCAAAGAAATCGGCAGGTCTAGAAACCATGTTTTAGTTAATTTACGCCAGATAATTCTCAAAGTAGCTTCGTCAACGCCCTCAGGCATCTTAACATGGATTTTCCTGTTGACTAGCATTTGGGGGTCAATCCTCTCCACATCCTTACTAGTGTAGATTGCTTGACCCTTGTGGAGAATAGTGTAGACCACGCTGTCAGGGGCAGATTCACCGGTGTTCTTCAAGCTTAGATCAATTACTAGCTCCCTGCCCTCCATCCGCACCGAGTCCAGGCTTCCAACTAGAAACGGTGCTTTAAGAGTGCTATTGTAACTGATCACGTTGGCAAGGAGGACCTCTTTAGTTTTCGAGCTTTTAACACTCTCTTCAACCTGGATGAACACTGGCTGTTTACCTTCTCTCGTGAACTCGTATTCTTCAAAATCGTTGTGAATACCGAGCCTGATAATTCTATCTCCAATATGTACTGTAGTTATGAGGTCCTTTGACATGGAGCCGTAGACTATTTTCACGTTGGAGTAGGGCTCCCCCTCACCCTTACTTATGTTGAACCTCTCCCCGGGTCTCAACCGGACCAGCCCTGACCTGTATTCAAGGCTTGTCCTCCCATCCTCTGATTCGTAAATTGAGATTAAGAGAAGGGTTTTAATGGAGAACCATGTGCCACCTTCATGTTTAATAGTCACGTTAACCCAGTTCCTACTCATCGACTCCTCAGTGTTCAAAATACTCGTTATGTCGAAAACGAATTTAGAGTATACTGTTGAATCCGTTTTCGCGGTGAATAACGGTTTGAACTCTTTAGTTATGTTGACCCCGTTGACTTTGACTTTCCAATCAATCCTATTGTCTGGTGATTCAACAATCATGTCGAGAATTGCCAGCTGAAGCGGCGTGGAAATCCTGTTGGGAAGACCTATTGGTATGGTTACTTTTTGATTTACATTTCCCCCCAGCTTTACCTCAGTGTTCTTGAAGTCAATGTAGAGGTCCCCGTTGAAAGTCTTGTTAAGTATCAATGGTAGATCATTCAGGCTCATTTAACCCCCCGTGTCAAAATTATTATTAGGAGTAGGGATATTAAATTAAGGGATGAAGAAGCCCTGCCGCGAGAGATTAGAGATGATCAGAGTGAACCCCTGTCTGACCAAACTCCTTAGAACAGGATATTGGCTGAATAGTAAGATTTATAGCTCAGAGATTTCCTTGCACACTGTATCTGTAACTTCTTCTAACGCTTTAATCGGTTCGTATCTCTTGTTAAAGATTAAATCGTATAGTCTCCGGTAGTGATCGGAAACCTCCTCCGAATACTTTTCCAAATCCCCCCATGGAGGATCTATTTCACCCCCCTTCCCCACGCCTGGGCATATGCTGGAAACATACATCTTGTCAAGGACTTTAGGCCCGTATGGGATGAACGGGAAGAGCCTGCACCTCAAGGGTCTTGCAGGGTAGATGCTGCATGAGGGCAGGCCGTTGACTTTAACAAGGAAGATGCACCGGTCTCTCTCACCTCTTAGAAATGGCACCGGTATATGGTCCGCTACTACGGCATTAACGTACTTGCCGACGAGCTCCCGCCAATCCACATTCATATATTTCGCTATTCTGCATATATCGTAGGAGGTTAAAGTCACGTTTGGCCCGCTACTGCAGCAAACACCACTTCTCTGGCATTTGAAACTGAATTTAGCGCCTCTCACTACTTCACGAGGCAATTCCAACTACCCACACATGCCTCTTAACGGACATTTCGAGCACTTCGACCCTGTTAACTCGTAGTAGATCTCTTCTGCATCCTCGTCAAGTATAACCCCTGGTATGAGTTTTTCCTCTATATTCTTCTTGTCCTGTTCACCCATCTTCCATCATCAATTATAACAATGTTTTAACGGTTTTTAATCATATATCTTCTTATGAATCTCTAAGGGCTTGTTCTTAACGATCGGAAGTACTCTAAGTATGTTTGAAGCTGAGACGTGCTTGCCGGTTTTAAGCAGGTAGTCCCCGGCCAACCCGTTCAGATATGCCGCTATACACGCAGCGTGGAACAGGTTTTTAACCTGGGGTATTAACCCTGTTACAAGCCCTGTTAAAACATCCCCAGTGCCTCCTACGGCCATGTACGGGTTCCCGGTCTTATTAAACCGTGTTTTCTCCCCGTTGCTTATAATGTCAACTGGTGCTTTCAACAAGATCAAAGCGTTTAAATCCTTCGCAACAGTTTCAACCATTCGTGAAGCCTTGCGGAGGTCCTCGCTAATAGTGTAGTTTGTGATGTTTTTGAACTCTCCTCGGTGGGGTGTTAAAACAACCATTCCGTTAAACCTGTCCTCCCCTAGCTTAACTGTTTTGAGCGCGTCTGCGTCGAGAACCAGTGGGATGTTCTTTTCTACCAGGTAGTTGGTTAGTTTTTTCACGGCTTCCAAGGTCTCCAACTCGCTGCCAAGGCCCGGTCCTATAGCGATAGCGTGCGGTTTCAACTCTTCAATGTATTTAGTGATTACAGGTGTCGCATTGTTTGACAAGTATTCACCCGGATAGGGCAGGGTTATCACGTCTGGTGAGAAACCAGCCACTATATCCCTGATCGCCTTAGGCACTATGAGGAAGGAGAGGTCCACCCCGGCTAGTAAGGAGGCTTGGGCCGCTAAGTGTGCTGCTCCAACGTACCTCATGCTTCCAGCAATGATGAGCACCTTCCCAGACGAGCCTTTATGCGCGTCCCTTGGTCGAGGAGGAACTCTATGGAGGACGTCGCCCGGCCCCACGTATTGATCTGCCTCTACAGGGATGCCAATATTTGCGACAATTACCTCACCAGTGTACTCAGGGTTGTTCAGCAATCCTGGCTTAAGATCGTGGAAGGTGACCGTGTAATGTGCTTTAAAAGCTGTCCCATGCACTTCCCCTGTGTCAGGATCGAGTCCTGAAGGCGTGTCGACAGCGATTTTCAAATAGGCCTTCTCCTCGTTTGCCCTGTCAACAAGTTCTCTTAGAGGAGATTTCAAAGCTCCTTTAACCCCGGTGCCGATTAACGCGTCAATGATCACGTCCTTGTTCTCCAGAGCCCTTACCTGCCCAGGCTCATGAATTACCACACTATCAAGCTTTTTCAGAATTTTCAAGTTGAAAAACGTGTCGGGATGCTCTATCTCCGAGAACGGGTAGGCTGGTAGAACCTCAACTCTGTAGCCTTTTGATGAAAGATACCTGGCTGCTACAAGCCCGTCCCCGCCGTTTCCTCCCTTCCCAACCATTACCATGATGCTTACTTCCTCCCTTCTCTTCAACTGTGAATCCACGAAGTCTGCAACGCTCTTACCTGCCGCCTCCATTAAATTGCTAAGCGGCAAGCCTAGCGCGACCGAGTTTGTCTCAAGGACTTTCATGTCTAAAGTTGTTATCATGCAACTCCCTCAAACACTAATATGCGTATTTATGAATATAAGAAAGGCGTGACTCCCCAGGCTTCATGTTAAACCTTTACAACATGTCTGAGAGGAGCATTATCGGGGATAGCTCTCAGCAAATCTTTTTCAGCAATTTCCTCAGTTGAAACTATTAGCTCTCCAACGCTTGTGGGGATGACGCATGAGCTACCTCTTCTCCTACCGATTTCAGCACAGCTCTCAAGCATCAAGTCTTCGAGACCCTCTCTCATGGAGAGCATGAACAGGCTTAGTTGCTCGAAATCCGACTCCTTAACCGTTTTTTCTCCTTTTGGGTTTATGTAAAACCTGAAAACATCTGTGTTTACTGGCTCCATGTTTAATAGAATGTGCTCGGTCCTCTGCTCTATGAAAAACGTTAAACCACCGTAAAACATTGATGTCGCAATCACCTTCTCCAACCCCTTCTGCTCATGCAACAACCCCCTGGCTATTTGAAGGCATGCATAAACGGTTTCATCAGGATTTAGCTCTACGGGAATGTTGTGGTAAAGAAACCAATCGCCTCCCTTCCTCAACGCGTTTGCCCTGTAGTTTCCAATCGACAAGGCCAGGAGACCGGGATGCTTCCCTACAAAAGCCTTACTTATCAAGACTGTTTTGGGGCAGCTGTAAAGTTCTTCATAAATCCACAAACCAATCCACCTTGTTGATCGTTTCAACCGGGTGGAACAATCCCTTATGGAACTTATCAATTAACCCTTATTTAAAACGGTCTACATACGATAGACTCGGTGGGAAGTATGAAAGGTCTGAAAATACTCCCTATATTCGTGTTAGTCGCTCTATTCGCATCGTTGATAACCCCGGTAGCGTTAATTGCTGATGAGACCCCGGTGCAGGATGAGAACATTGTTGAAGACGTAAATGTTGGCGGCACGGCATACGGGTTGTACAGGCTTGCCATCAACTTGACCGAGGCGCTCGACCTTGCATACACGATGAGAAACCTAACCTACAGCCTGTTTCAGTGGGAGATCGAGCAGAATGTTCAAGCCGCTAACATCAGCCTTATAAGAGGGGACTTCTTCCTAGAGAAAGCCATCGAGTTGAGCGAGAACAATACTAAGAGGGCTACGGTGTTCGCAGTAGTAGCCGCTATCCACTACAGTCATGCTCCAGCTCTGGCGAACCCGGTTCTAGCCAAGGTTATACCTCCAACACTGGATGAAAACGGTACAATAACTGCTGCAACGGTTGAAGCAGTGTTGGGGAAGGCGGGAGAGCTTAAGGGACTGCTAGAGGAGGCGGCTGGGCAGGTGGAGGCTTGGAATTTAACAATACCTCAGCTTGTGTACTGGCATGTTGAAAGAGGCGACAACTTAACCGCTGAGGCAGAGGCGCTTCTTGAAACCAACATCACAGAAGCTTTCTGGCACGCTGTTGGAGGATACAGGGCTTACGTCAGAGGTTTCGCTGTGCTTGTTAAAAGCGTGTTTGCCCAGAAAATAAGGCTGGCCGCATCAGACTATGAAGGGTTAAGCAACAGGTTGATTGTTCCAAGAGGGCTGAAACTCCAGCTACTCTTGGTTTCCGAGAAACTGCCTCCTGAGCTAAGAGAGAGGATTAGGGCTAAGATAGAGGCCGGGGAGATAAGGAATTTCAAAGAATTAGTCCAGTACACTAGAACGGAGGCTATTCAGCTTAGAGAGAGATATAGGGCAATGCAGATCGATGCCGTTGCCAAGATTTTAACGGATTATGCGATAAAGCTCGAGGAGTATGCGTTTCCACTGAAAATGCGGGCTTGGAGGCATCAACACAATATTAGCAACGTGGCAGAACTCTACCAGTACTGCCGCCAGCTGGTTGAAGAAGTCGCTAACTCAACCAATTCAACAGGTTTACAGCTACTATACCAGAGCTTATACCAGTTCCAGCAGGAGCTGGAGATAGAGATGAGGAACATGTTCGAGAATGAAATCGTAAAGGTTAGGATGGGTAGGTAAATTAATATTGTTTTTTAAATGCCTCCTCATTCATAAATCTTCTTAGATGCTATATGTTTAACCAGAAAATTTTGGCTGTCATGATTGCTTTCACACTGGTATCGGCTTTCACACCAGTTTTCAATGGCGAGGCCGCATACTCGATATCAATCAATCTTTCCTATGATTTGCTGTCGAATACCGGGTTAATGGAGATAGTGCTCGATATTCCTGATTCTTCAAACACTACTATGTTTGAAATACCGTTAACTTTCATTGGTGAAGATGCATGGTTCAATATAGTCAACATCACAGCCACTCCCGAAGCAGGGAGTCTGATATACGAGTACAACGAGCATGATAAGATTTTAAGGCTAATAGCCTTGAACACCACACGCGCCACGGCATGGTTGATAGCGGAGAACATCACCGATAATTACGCGCCAGGCGTGTACGGGTTTTTCCTAAACCTGGAAGAATTCGCTGGCGCGGGCTCTGCGAGCTTTAAACTCTATGTTTACGGAAGTCACGGGGTCATGGTTGAAAATCTAGGTGGTAAAACATATAATGGAACAGTCTACTACTCAGATTCTTTCACAATTCTACAGATCGACCGTCCCGGCCTATACTTTGTACTGCTTCTAACAAATATTGAAGAACGCCCTGTTAACCAGCCCTCTTCAGCCATAGGCTTCAACACAATCATCGCTGTTATAGTAGCTCTTTTAGCGGTCGGGGCTTCAGCAGTTCTCATATACTTATGGAGGAGAAGAGTGTCGATCGAGTTTGAACCAGTAGCTACAAGGGACTTGTTAACCGATGAGGTAGTAAGAGATATTTTAATGGCTCTTGGAAAAGCCGGTGATAAGGGCCTTCAACAATCTGAACTAGTAAGCTTAACTGGTAGGCCGAAATCAAGCATAAGCAGGAGAATCAAGAAGCTTGAGGATGAGGGATACGTTAGCGTGTTGAGGTCGGGCAAGTATAACTACCTTAGACTAACTGAGAAAGGGTTTGAGGCTTTCAAGAAAATAGCTTCAAAGGAGAAGAGGAATGACTGAGCCTTTCCCCGTATTCGCAAACGGGTTCTTCACGGTTCAGGAGAACGGGGTTTTCAACGAATTAATTCTCTTCGAATACTATGACCCAGACCGGTACTATGAGTCTGTAGTTAGCAATCAAGACCGGCTGGACGAAGAATTAGAAACCCTTTCAAGAAACATGCAGTTCTACCTGGATCTGGAGAAGGTTTTAATCAATGGTTCAGAATCAACCCCTACCGTTTTAAACGTCAGCATCGGGTTCAGAGGCGATGCTAAGAGACCGTACATTCTCTTCATAGTAATTTTCAAAGGAAACCTGGTTAAAGGCTTAAATACTTATGAAAATTACTATGAAGAAGAGGTTGCAGAATACGATTATGAAGTTGTATGGCTATTCCCCAGTAAAGCCCGAGTCGTGCTAGCAGACCTGGGTGTTCCATATAAGGTGGAAGCGGGCGGCAGGGTTTTAAGATTCAATGTTAAAAAAGGAACCCGTATCAGAGGGTTTGAGAAAATATTGTTTGAAATTGATTGAAACCAATACTGTTAAAACCCTGCTTAACCCATATTTTAAAACGGCGGGGTTGATGCATGGGGGCCTCCCATGAGGGAGGACCTCTGAAGAATGATGTGGGGCCAAAGCGCTGAACCCGCCTTGTACGATTTGAAAACCCGTGATGAGTACGCCATCGCGTGAGACGTGATCGAACCCGATCAGGCTGAGGAGGATGTCCGGGATACCACTATACTGGAAGTATCCGTTTCTTCTTAGGTTAGAAGACGTAGTTCCAAACCCATACACCGTTCTACCCGTATTGATTGGGAATCCTGATGCCCCACTATATGAAAAGCTTCTTTCATACTTGAAGTTAATTGTTGAGAAAACCACGGTTCCACAGGATAGGTCATCCTACAATTCTGATCACGAGGTCATCGTCTTCTACTCTCTCGGGCTGGTCTCTAAAGCTATTAAGGAGCCGCAACTACTAGCTAGGACTGCTGTGGCTTATTCTAAGAGAGCTGGCTTCTTCCTTAGAAGTGAGAGCGATGAACTCCTGATTAATATTGCCAGAAAAATAGGTATCGGTGTAACCAAGTCAGTGCAGCCTCCCAGGCTTTTAAGAATTGTCAAGGAAGAGAGGGGTGCGAAACAGTTTGGATGGGAGTCCTTATCGTACAGTATCTCACTCACAGGCTTCATAAGACTCGTAGCCGGCAGACTTGAGCAGGACTCATCTTATAGTCTATCAAGCCAAATAGTTCACGAAGGGCTTGTATACGTGGATCGCAGACGGTTCACACGTTTGTTAGAGGAGGCGTGTTTCCACTATATTTTGAAAACTTATGAAGACCTTCAGCCCCCATCTGCTGATTTTCTAAATGGGATTGAACAATTAATTGCTGAGGTGGAACGATATCTCGAGAATGTAAAATGGTGGCGGAGAAGCTTTGTTAAAGATAGAGGTGTTGGCGGAGAAGTATCTGGGGTTGTAGAGGAAGCCTTCCCGCCTTGTATTAAAAAGATTCTCTCAACAATCAAATCAGGCGGCAACCCGAGTCACGAGGAAAGATTCAACCTAGCGGCTTTTCTCGTTAACATTGGATATGGTGTTGATGATGTTCTAGCAGTGTTTAGAACCACGGCAGATTTCGATGAAAAAATTGCGAGGTATCAGGTGGAGCATATTGCCGGGTTAAGGGGGAGTAGGAGGAAGTACACCCCTTACAGTTGTGACAGGATGAAATCGGTAGGTGCGTGCCCTATTCAGAATTATTGCGCTGGAGGAAGACACCCCTTATCTGTGTACAAGTATAATCTTAAACTTCTTAAGCAATCCACGGAGAAGCCTGAAACGGGGGGTTCCTCTTCTGCGAGCGAAACCCAGTAGCTTGCTTACCACGGCGTATACCAGGTATGCGGTAGCTGCATTGAAGACCAGGGTTGTTGCGATCACGTCGATTGAAGGGGGGACGTACTTGGGGTTTACCCCTTTCTCAGGAAACTCTGGTTTAAAGAGGAGCGTGACATTTTTGTTAAACCGGAAGAATATGCTTGAACAATTAGCTGGTTTAGTTGAATAATAAATTGTCGACCCTATGCTTGTATAATTCTTAAGTTCTACGTTAGAGTAGGAGATTTCAACCCCGTAAGGGGCTTCCACTATAATGAAGCAGGTGACGGGTTTTCCCAGGTTGATAGCTATAGTCTCGTTATCCACTATATCGGTAGTCACATTTATCGCGTTCTCGCCTAAGCTGTGAATCAGGATAAGGCTACCTGTGTATGTCTCCCCTTGGATTATGAAGTCGTAGACTACTCGTCCGAGAATTTCCCTAAAAGTGTGCCTGGCATTTTCCATGTAGATTACGGAGTGCATTGTTAGAGTGTTAACCCCTTCTACTTCTTGCTGCTCATCGAAGCTGACTAATATAGGTAGCTTGGACAGGGGCTCAACGTAAATGCTCCATCCTTGATCCCTTGTTTCATTAAACATCATTACTGTCAGGAAGTAGATGTAGTGGGCAGCGTCAACATCCATTCGCGTGAATCCTTGAAGGTGGAGTGTTCCCGGATAGTTCCTGAATTCGAAACTACCGTTTGTGAAGACAAGGATGAAGGGTTCGCTGGAGCACTCGGCTTCAAATATTATTGGTGGGGAAGGAGGTGTGAAAGTAGAGTTTTCCGGGTAGATTTTTACTGTTATGCTTGTAATGTTAATTATTCCTTCACATCTCCCTCTTTTTAAATTGTCAATATTGAAAGTAGTATTGAGAATGACCAAATACTCGTATGTTAATGAAAAATGCTCAATATCGTCAACGCCTGCTACTTTCCTAGCCCCTTCCATGGACGCGGTGATAGTAGTGTATCCTTTGTATGTCAGGATGATAGTTTTTTCCTGGCTTCCTTCTGCTCTTAGAGTCGCCGCGCCCTCCGCTATGATCAAGAAGACTAAGGCAATACCCAGTAGTTTCATGCGGCTCAAGGTTGGAGGCATTATTGACACTTTGAAATTATTATAAGGATTCTATCTAATAAGCATCACCGAGGATGCTCAGGGTGTTTCAATGGAGATAGAGATTGGTCACACTTCATCCGTTATATATGCTAGGTTGAAAGGAAGTGAGGAAAAAGCCTTTCTTAGATATAGTGTTGAAAACAACTCCATGTTGTTGCTGGAGACTTACACACCACCGGTTTTCAGAGGACAGGGTATTGCTAAGCGTTTAGTAGAGTATGCTATTGAGCTGGCGAGACAGAGAGGTTTAGCGATAATTCCGATATGTAGCTACACAGTATATTTCTTCATGAAGAACAGGGAGTATCGAAGCATACTACACTCGGATTACAGGGATTTAAGCGATGAGGAGTGGAAAAAACTATTTGATGAAGCTTTTTCACGTGAGAAATCAAAGCCTTCCTAGGGATGAGGAGGGAATGGTGAAGGTCAGAGTCAAGTATTTCCTATGGCTTGCTGAAAAAGCAGGTTGCTCCTTGGAGGAAGTCTCACTTAGTAACTCATCTCTTCTAAGCCTATTGGAACACATCAAGGCCTCTCGTCCAAGACTTTCGAGAATTATTGAAAGCATTATCCAGGGTAGGTCAGAACTCATTGTTCTCGTCAACAACGTCTCACCTAAAACCCTCACCGTAGAGCTTAAAGAAGGGGACGAGGTCGTCTTTATGCCTCCTGTATCCGGGGGTTAAAGTTAAAAATCTATTACTATGTTTAAGAATTATTGACGCCGCCGTAGCTCAGCCCGGTGGAGCGCCGGCCTTGTAAGCGTTTTGAGTAGGCCCGTCGAGAAAGCCGGTGGACGCGGGTTCAAATCCCGCCGGCGGCTTTTAAAAAGCTGTAAGATAGAAATTTAAGTTTTACCTTCATAGATAATAATTAGGTATTCTCAATATGCCTGGCCTAATCGAGAGGAAACAGGTAGGCTCTGATACGATCTCTCCCATAGGTTTAGGGACCTATGGGATAAAGAATTACTCAAAGGCTTTCGAAGCTTATGTTTATGGTTTGACAAACGGGATCGACCACGTTGACACGGCAGAGATGTATGACATGGGGAGAGCGGAGGAGTTTGTGGGAGAGGTTTTAAAGCAGGTAGGCAGGGATGGCGTATTTATCACCACTAAGATGCTACCCAATAGGCTGGACGATAGGGAGAAGATAGTTAGAGCAGCCCAGGAAAGCCTGAGAAGGATTGGCGTAAGCTATGTTGACTTATACCTTATACACTGGCCTAATGAAAGGCTGTCTATCACACAGCAGGTTCAGAATTTTGAGGTACTTGTTGACAAGGGCTTAACTAGGTATATAGGTGTTAGCAACTTCTCTCTTAGCCAGCTGAAAGAAGCTGTTTACGCTACCAAGAAAGCCCCTATTGTAGCTCTACAAGTCCATTATAGTGTGCTAAACAGGAGAGAGGTGGAGGAGCAGTTGCTACCTTACTGCGCGTTCCAGAAAATATTGCTTCAGGCCTACACTCCTATAGAGAGAGGCTCCGTTAAGGATAATCCCTGCGTTAGAGCAGTCAGCGAGAAAACGGGTAGGACACCAATACAGGTTGCGCTGAACTATCTAATTTCTCATGAAAACGTGGTAGCAATTCCTAAAGCTGAAAGAGTTGAACACGTTAAGGAATTGATAGGTGCAATGGGCTGGAGAATTCCAGAAGCCCATATAAACTATCTTAGAAAATGCCTTGAAGAACATTGATATTAGCCAAGGAAGTAATTCGTGAAAAATATAAGAGTCTTTTCTCTTAAAATCGTCATGAATGGTGGTTATTGTATTGGATGATGTAGAGTTAAAACTGACCAGCATGATGATTAAAAACCCGCGAATGAGCCTCCTCAAGCTTTCACGCGAGCTTGGGCTTAACTATATCTCGCTAAGGGAGAGGTTCAGGAAGCTTCAGAGAAACGGTCTCATAGATTTCAGGCTCGCAGTATCCCCAGCTCTTTTAGGAGACGTGGCAGGGGTTGTAAGGGTTAGGTGTAGCGAGGTAGACAAGATTGTTGGTAAAGCTTTAACCTGCAACAGAGTTATCTCGGCTGTAACGCTCAATGGTAGCGAGGCATTGCTCATACTCTACGGCAGGTCGAAGGATGAAATCGCAACCTTAGTCTCGGTTTTAACCTCCGAGCTTGCGGAGAAGGTTGAAGTAAACATTGAGTATGGCAAGATACCATTCGGGGAGAAAATATCGTTGAAGAACCCGGAGCCGGGGTGTAGCGGAGTATTGAAGTGTAGCAACTGTATACCCGTGCTAAGAAACAGGGGTAAGAACAATCACCAGCACTGATGCTTCTCACCAATATCGCTGAGAAGGGAGGCAACCTCCTCCTTAGAACCCTTCTTCCTCACAATGGTTATTCGCCTACTATACTCCGGGTTCAATTCGAGAATGATTTCAACAATTCTCTCGAACAGTTTTCTACCCTCGCTGTTCAAGTAATCATCGCTGAAAAAGCCGTTATCATTCTCGAGCAAGAAGGAGATTAGCCGGCACAGGTTTTTCGACAAAGATGTTTGATTTCTACCGGTTTTCGAATTCGCGGTCACAAGTCCTCGCGGCACGGGGGTTTGTTCAGTATTCCATTCTCCCTGAGCACTTTTTCAAGTAGGGGCATGACGAAGGAGATGCCTCCTTCACCGTTAATCTCAATGAGCTTTCTCCTCTCCCTGTAATACTCAATGATTGGTGTGAATGTTTGGTAGAAAACCCTGTACCTGTTCCTAACTATTTCTGGATCGTCGTCAGGACGCCGCACAAGCTTTGAACCATCGTAGTCGCAAATCTCATCATTCTTTGGCTTGGGTTCATAGTAAATGTTGTAAACCCTTCCGCAGACGGGACATATGACTCTGCCGCTAAGCCTCCTGACAGCTACCTCCTCGGAAACCAGCACATGTACTACCGCATCAACGGGAATGACCTCCTCCAGTGCTTTAGCCTGGTTGAGGGTTCTGGGGAATCCGTCGAGGATGAAGCCGTTTTCAACATCTTTTTCCTGAAGCCTTTTCTTAACAATCTCTATGACGATATCGTCAGGTACTAGTTCCCCTCTATCCATATATTGCTTAGCGATGAGCCCGAGCTGAGTACCTTTCCTTACCTCCTCCCTGAAAATATCTCCCGTACTTATGTGGGGGATGCAGTACTTATCCCTTAAATACTGAGCGTACGTTCCCTTGCCAGCGCCCGGTGCGCCTATCATGATTATTTTCAACATACTCCACCTGCATTTATGGGATATCGTCTCCAAGAATGGTGTTAATAGTTTTCAAGGTTAAAAATTAAAATCTGGGATCTTTGACCCCAGCCCACTCCAGAAGCTTCATGTATGCATGATACTTTGAAACCGCCTTGAAACCCGGTGGACCAGGCTTTTTCATGTAGAAAGCGTTCACCTCGTAAACTGTTCCATAACTCTCCCTGTCCAGAGCCATCTTGCCCAGCCTCACAAGGTCTACTAGCAGTCCCGCGAGAGCAGGGCTATCGTTTATCCTTGCAACAATGTAGAGTTCATCCTTGAATTCTCCGAAGCTGAGATATTCTATGATCATTGCCACGAATTTCTTATCGCCAAGCGGTTCGAGATAGCCTGTGGGACGGATATAGTTGGGCGCTTCATATCCCAGGATGTCTTCTACAATGCTGCTCTTAGTCTTCTTCTTCATAATGTTCCTCTCGGGAAGGTTTAGCGCGAGAAAGTCTGTATTTCCGCCGATGTTGAACTGGGCGATGTCGAGAACCCTCCTATTCCTCTCATACAAGTGTTCCAGCAGGTCAGCCGTCAACGGCGTTGCCCCTGTTGAACCGTCGTCGCCGAATACGACTCCCTTCTTCTGCTTGTAAAACTCTATGAAAGCGGGATCGTTCGCTATGGGTGAAGGAATCGCGTTGACGAATACTGCTGGCTTCACCTTTTCACAGTATAGTCCAACAGCGTAAGCGTATGCTTGCGAGGCGGTTACATCCTCCTCCATAACTCTTTTCTCAAGGTTTCCAAGCCTGCCAACGGGCTCAACGGGCTCCGTGGTCATAACGTTGATGAACACATCGATTTTCATGGATTTCCACTCATCTATCAACTCGAGAAGGGCTTGATGCAGGTCTTTCTCCTCTTCCCTCCCCCTTGCCTTAATAGGCAAGCCTTTCAGGCTGTTTAAGTGGATTCCTCTCCTAATCACAATATCTCTTAAACTGCCGGGTATGTTGTTGCCTGGGTAATCTCTTAAGGCTATGTCAAATACTGTTCTACCTATCTTTGATTCGTCCACGTCGTAGGACGCGACTATTTCAACATCCGTGTACTTGTATGGTAGCCAGTTTCTCAGCGGAACTCCATGATCCGGTATTTCATTATACTTCAGCTTCTCTAATCCAACCGCAAAATGGGTCGCCACAAGACCTTGACCGATTATTCCAACTCTTATCATTTTCCCACCCTAGATTTTGAGCTTCGCAAGCGTTTCCTCAATGAAGAGAACGCCTTGTTTGAAGGCCTCTACCCCCTTGCTGGTTGGTTCGTAGAGGGCTTCTTCCTTCACAGTTTTCTTGGCGAGCAACCCTTCCCTGTTCATCCTATAGATCACCGTGTAGACGGTGACAGCCGGGGGGTTGATGCTGAATCTCTCCCTAAGCCTTACCTTGACATCGTAGGCTTTAAGCGGCTTCGCTTCATCCAGCATGATCTTGATGATGTAAAGCCAAAGGTTTTCAAGGGTTAGTTTCTTCTTAAGTCTCACCAATGCTTTGGTATCGGACAAAAACACTCACCGTTTACAAATATTTGTGATCACAAATATAAAGATTATTAAGGAAGGAGCCTGGTCCTATCTCTCACGAAGAGGATTGCTTCTCTCACGTTCTCAAGGTTCAGCATTTTCATCAGCAATCTCTCAACACCTAATCCAAATCCCCCGTGCGGGGGTATTCCATACTTGAATGATTCAAGGTAGAATTGGAAATCATCCGGGTTTAACCCTTTCAGGATTATCGCCTCAACGAGTTTATCATACCTGTGCTCCCTCTGACCGCCGCTGGCTATTTCAAGACCCTCAAAGTCCAGGTCGAACTTCCTCGTGTACATGCCATCCTCCTCTCTCATATAGTAGAAGCCTGTGGCGTTCCAAGGGAAGCCTGTGATGAAGTAGAGCCTATGTCCCTTGCTTTTCATGATTTCTCCAAGTTTCCTCTCGGCGTGATCTGGAAGGTCCTCTTTCTCTGATACCTCGATTCCCTCGTTTTTCAACAGGTCTACGACTTCTGTGAATCTAAGTCTTTTGAACGGTGGGTTAACCTTCTCAAGGTTTACCCCTAGTGTCTCAAGATCTTCCTTATTGTTGTCTACCACGTAGTTCACGATATATGATACGAGGTTTTCCAGGGTTTCTAAAACATCCTCAACCCCATTTATGAATCCTTGCTCGACATCTATCCCCCACGATTCGTTTAAATGTCTCGGAGTGTTAAACTTCTCGGCTCTGAAGTACGGGGTTATCTCGTAGACGCGCGGATACGCGTTCATAAGTATCTGCTTATAGAGTTGCGGGCTCTGGCTCAGGTAAGCCTGGTACTCAAAGTATTCTACTTTGAAAAGAGTGGCACCTCCCTCAGCACCTGCTGCAACAATCTTAGGGGTTTGAACCTCGTGGAACCCGTTCCTCCTTAGATACTCTCGGGCAGCATGGAAAACCGATTCCCTGATGTTGAATATGGCTTTCTCAACAGGATTCCTGAGCAACAGCCACCTGTACTTTATGCGCGTGTCAAGCAGTGATGGGACCTTCCCGGAAACCTCCACAGGTAACGGTGACACAGGTTTTGAGTAGACTTCGATTTTCGACACTGTGTACTCGATGCCTCTCTTACTCTTCTGCTCAGCAGCTATTTCGCCCTCAAAGCACAGTGCGGTTCCAACGTCGAGTGTTTTCGAAACAGCGTATAGATCGGGCTCGCGCTCCTCTTTCAACACCAGCACACTGGGCTTCGACCGGGAGCTGACTACTTCTACGATTACCACCCTACCTATTTCTTTTTTTCTTAAAACCCATCCGCAGACGCGCATGCACCACACCATGCTAAGAGTTATTTAGAAGAACAGAGTTTTTAAACAGGAGTATTTACATCACTATATGTAAAATTAATAAGTCGGGTTTTCTAGATATATGATAAGGGCCAGATGCCTACGCTCTGCCCGCCAGACCCCCGGTTTAGTTGGATCACTCAGCATGATCCAGCGTGACCGGGTACCCTAGGGCAGAGCGGTGAGGGACGTCCCCGGGCGAGTCTGGAGGGACGTCCGTAGGCAGGCCACACCCCCTCAACACTTCTAAGAGTTTATCCACGTGGAGAATTGCGATTTTAATACAAGTGGTTGCTTCAAATATTTCATGAGGTATTCAACATGACTGTGAAAATGAAAAAATGCTTTAAGGCTTTAAGGAAGAAGATAGTTCTTCTAGCATTGCTTAATTTAATAGTAATAGGAATATCCTACTATCTCCCTTCGCTTCAAGCAGGGGGTTATGATTTCCAGGCCGATTACACTCCAACGCAATGGGTTTTAAGATTCAGGCTGTTGAACATTACACTATTCGTTACCCCTCCAACCGAGGATGTTACTGTTAGGCTGATCATCCCCGGAGTTTTGAACGAGACTGTTGCCTCATTCGAATACGTCCCTGGGCTATTGTTCTACGAGCCGAATGCTCTTCTCGAGAAAACATTGGATGAGCTGAGGAAGGATTTCTCACCAAACATTGATGTCAGGTTGGATTTAAGCGTGCCGGGATACCATCCAGCGATCCCAACATACGCCTATCACAGGAGGGACGGGGTTTGGGAGTTAAGGCTTCAATCCCCCGGTTACTTAGATGCTTACGCCGAGTTAGAGGTTCTGATGAAGGATCCCTTTGTTTCTGTAACTAACAATGGAGGGTTAACAGGCATTGTCAGGCTGACTGGAAAATCCCCCAACCAGTCGAAGGGCTTAGAGGTTGAGGTTCCACCTCACGGGGTAGCTGACTCGGTAATGGAAGGAGTTTTTACTAATGTAGAAGCGGATGTAAGGCTTTACTTGATTAACAGGTTATTATGCTTCAGCTACTTTGACGGTACCTTGTATTTTGCTTTGAGAGACAACATGATCCTTGTGATTCCACCCTTGTTACTAGCCGATTCCATATACCTGCTTCAAGCATGCAGAAAAACCATAGAGGGGGCTAAAAGAGGGACTTAAAAGATTTAAATATGAAACACCTATAACATTATATCGGTTGGTGTAACATATGAAGAAGTTAATATTAGCCCTACTAATCCCACTATTGGTATTATCAATAATATATGTCCCAGCTCCTGCAGAGGCACAGGCTCCTGTAAAAGGTCCAGCGAGCGATAAAGTAATAATGAAGAGGGTTCCCCTCGATCAGGTGCCGTCTGCTATCCGAAACCAGGAGATCGATTTATACATGTACAGTCTGAGGCCTGCCCAGGCCGAGCAGTTGAAGGATATTGAGGGGGTTGTGTTCTACCAGGCTCCTGCTGGTTTGATCGACATTATTATGAACCCGGCTCCTGTGGCTGTTGAAGTCTTAAATGGTACGTACGATGCCATTGGCGCGGCTGCAAGAATAGGAGTACCTAAGGATGCTGTGGTAGGCTTAAAGTACAATGGAACCCACACTTTCGTGTACTTAGGAGCTAAACCTGGAGTAGGTGTCAACCCGTTTGCGTTTAGGGAAGTAAGGTTCGCAATGAACTACTTGATCGATAGGGAGACAGCTGCTTACACGATATTGAAGGGCTATGCAGTCCCAATGTACACTTTCCTCAGCCAGTTTGACCCCGATTACTCGGTGATCGCTGACATCATCGCCATGAACGAGTTCAGGTACGACCCTGCCTATGCTGATCAACTGATCACGCAGACTTTACAGAGGATCGGTGCATCGAAATCAGGCGGTAAATGGCTGTATTACGGGCAGCCGATATCATTGAAATTCATCATCCGTATTGAGGATGAAAGATATGATATCGGAAACATGATAGCGACCGACCTAGACATGCTAGGGTTCGATGTTCAGAGAATCTACATGAGGTTTGCAGACGCAATTGCAGTATTGTATGGAACAGACCCTATGGAGTTCCAGTGGCACATGTACACTGAGGGTTGGGGTAAGAGCGGTATTGACAAGTATGATAGTGGAACCATAGCCCAGTTCTGTGCTCCCTGGGTCGGCTACATGCCTGGTTGGCAGGAGCCTACATTTTGGAATTACGAGCACCCAGAGATAGACGAGATCACCTTAAAGATTTACCAGGCCCAGTACAAGAGTAAGGAGGAGAGGAATGAGCTCTACAGGAATGGTACCCGGTTATGTATTGAGGAGTCTGTTAGAGCATGGGTTGTAACCAGGCTCGACACCTGGGTGGCTTGGGACTATGTCAAGGGACTTACCAAGGACCTGGGTGCCGGTCTCCGCGGAATATGGAACCTTCGCGAAGCATATGTTGAGGGGAGAGCTGATAAAACGCTGAAGGTTGGACACTTATGGGTTTGGACATCAACTAGTGAGTGGAACATTTGGGGCGGTTTCACAGACGTGTACAGTGTTGACTGGGAGAGGGTTACCTACGACCCCTCTGTTTGGAACCACCCGTTCAACGGTGTTCCAATACCGTTTAGGTCTAGCTATGTTGTCTTGACAGCGGGTCCTGACGGCAACATGACTGTGCCCACGACCGCTAAGATATTCGATGCAGCAACAGACACCTGGAAGAATGTACCGGAGAATACGACAGCGGTTAGTAAAGTAGTATTCGACCTGAGCAAGTATATTGGTGCTAAATGGCACAATGGAGTAGAAATAACGATGGCAGACGTGATCGGCTATGTTGCAATGATATATGACTTAGTCTACGATGATTACTACAAGACCTTAGAGTCCCGTATAGTGTCGAGCACGAAGCCGTGGCTTGACACTGTGAAGGGTTGGGAGTTCGATGTTCAGAACAAGAGGATGACTGTTTACGTTGACTACTGGCACTTCGATGAAAACTACATTGCATCATGGGCGACCGTCACCCCTATTAATCCGTTGGAGATTCACATCGCCACCTTCGAGCTAGCCTTGGACAGGAGGAATGAGACCAACCTGGTGCTCTACAGGAGAGAAGGCTATCAGACATTCAGCCTCGTCTACCCGAACCATGTAACCCTTGTCAAGAACACATTGGCAACATACTCAGACAACAGCGCGGTGCTTGCGAAAGCGAACAAGTATGCTAACGGATTATTGACGATGACAGAGTGGAACCAGAGAATACAGGCTGATCTAAACTGGATAAACACCTACAACCTGGCTTGGATAAGCAATGGGCCGTTCATGCTGACCAAGATGGACACTGTTGCAAACGAGGGTGAGATGACAGCGTTCAGAGACCCAACTTACCCGTTCAAGCCGGGTGACTGGTACTTCGGTTCTCCCACCCCGTCCGCGGTGAAAAGCATCACAATAGTTTCAGACATTCCCAACAAGATAGTGCCAGGCAGGGAAGCAGTTGTAAACGTTGAAGTCTCCGGTATTCCACCGCTATACCTCAAGTACATGTTAAGAGACCCCTCGGGCCAAATACTCGTTTTCGCTGAAGCTACAAAGTTAGACGACTTCCACTTCAAGATTGTCATGGAGCCGGAGCTTACAGCAGGATTAGAGTACGGTGCTAAATACACCTTGCAGTTAATAGTAACCTCTGACGTGGTAGCTACACCTGAGATCGCGAAGATACCCGTTGATATTGCAACCTACGCTGAAGTGTTGAACTTGCAGCAAGAAGCATTCCAGAGGGCCATAGGCGAGTTAAGAAGCGCGATTCAAGCATTGAGCAACAAGGTTGATGCACTACCAAAGAACCCTGCCACCCCAGAAGATGTCTCAGCTTTGAAGAGCACTGTCGACTCACTCAGCACGATAGTGTACGCGACACTAGGATTAGTTGTCATAACTCTGATAGTGTCTGTAATACCCTTAATAAGGAAGAAGTAATAATTTCAAACCCACTTTTTTTCACGAAAACTTTTTATTTCCCTTCTTTATAAGGGTTAAAGGTAATGTGTTAATCGGTGAAAACCATGCCTGGCGCAGGCTATGTTATCGCGAGAAGGGGTTTGATCCTCCTGTTTTCATACGTTATGATCATTATCGTCGTAGCCGCCATTATGGAGGTTACGGGTTACACTCAAAGAATATATGAAGCAATAGTTAAAGAATCTGTTCAGGCTGAGATACAGGCTTTGGTAAGGGCTGGACGCCAGTTCTCACCAACAGAGCTAGAGCAGCTTAGAAAAGACTTAACGATATACTACAGTAAAATGTATGGACTAATAGATGAAAACGGTAACCCCATACCTCCATACGTGAGAATGTGGATACTGGTCGGGAACGCCTTGACCTTCAACCTTGGAAAAGCAACAAAAGAAAGCGTTGCGCAGCTTGCCAGCAAACTACCACCCGTGCCTGTTGCAGAGCTTATCGCCATCGTTCTCCCGAGAACAATAATAATGATCACTGTGGCCGACATAATAATGGCATCGATAGCGCTGATGTTAGCACCCAGGATCGCATACAGGCACGGCGGTTTTCTCGACAGGGCTATAATAACTTACTTCGCGGTCTTCAACGCTATACCGCTATGGTGGCTCGCAATGATTTTCATACTCGTCTTGGGCTATCAATTGAAAATATTTCCGACAAACCTGAGGCCGGTTTCAACATACATGATGAACTTCTGGAACGACCCTCTAGGTAATTTCACACAGATCGCATACTACGCCGCTCTGCCTATCATAACCATAGTGGTGGCAGGACTTGGCGGATGGCTTTACAGTGTGCGAGCAATGGTGTTGAGAATAGTTAGGGAGGATTACGTTGTCGTAGCCAAGGCTAAAGGGCTTCCTGAACGCGACATCGCTAGGAAGTACATTCTACGAGTAGCGATATCCCCAGTGCTCACCTCGGTCATTCTCTCACTGGCCTACTCCCTCGGCGGATTCATAATCACGGAGTCAGTGTTTGACTGGCCCGGGATGGGCTCGCTGTACTACGCTGCTTTAACAACCGGTGATACTCCGACCGTTATCGGATTATTCGTGGTTACGGTAGGTGTCTACATTATTGCTAGGTTCGTACTAGAGATATTGTACATTGTTTTAGATCCACGTGTTAGGGCTAGGTAGGGGTGGTTGAGATGGCTGGGAAGAAAGAGCTAACTCTGGCAGACAAGTTAACTCTTAAGGTAATCAGGCCGTTGAAGAATGTCTTCAGAGACCTTTTAAGGTATTGGGCAGGTAGGGTTGGCATAGCCATAATCATATTCCTGATCGCTACGTCAATATACGCAGCCCTAGCATTGCCTGCAGGATTTATTGCGAGATGGGAGAACGCAGCGTACTGGGATGAAAACCCGCAGTGGGCTCCTCCCACATGGGTTTCGATGTTCGGTTCACCGGTGGCTGAGTCGTTGGTGATTTCTAAGACAAGGCCTGACGAGCCCTTGGTTCTCGACAGCGGAAGGTTCGTGGTTAAGTATATAGGAACATATAGGCTTGAACAGCCGGCTTTCCCACAAGACTTAGTGTTAAAGCTCTTCGGGCTGAAAGTAGTGAACGTGTCAGGGACAATATATGTACCCCATATTGTAATGGTTGTGACAAGACCGGATGGATCCGTTATCCAAATGTTTGAGTCAGACATCGCATTAGGAGGAAACGAAACAGTCGAGTTCATTGCTACAAGAGACTTGAAACCAGATATTTTCGACTTGTGGAGAATATCGAACTCCCTGGCAACATACTATAACTTCACCGTACCCTTGGAGATAGTGGGCAGCAACGTAACGCTACAGAGAATAGGAGAGTCGATAATTGTTAGTAAGCTCAGGGATGAGGTTAGGCTGAAAAGGTCATCCTTCCTGTTCGGACTACCAGTATTGGAAGTTGGAAAAAAGGATCAAACACCCCAGTTGAACTCGATCACGAGTTCGCTAAACTTCCTGATTGAGAGGATAAATGTTACTAACGAGCAGGTCGCGGATATCAAGCAGAGATTAGTAGACGTGAGGGACCTCATAGACTCGCTACGTAGTGAAAACAAAACCCTAACGGACTTCCTCAGAACCCTGGAGAAGGCTCAGGCAAACCTGACTCTTACATGGAAGATAGCCTTCGTCGATCTCTTACTACCTGTAGAACAGTTGGACATGCTCAACAATATTATTAAAGATGTGTCAAAGTATATTGAGCAACTGTACACCACGGACGCCTTCTACAATATAAAGATCACCACCACTCCTTTAACAGGGAAGTATGAGTTTATCTTGACGATTTCGTATACTGCTAGGGATGAGTTAAGGGAGATAGTGAGCTCTCCAGCTGACGAAGTTAGGATAATCGTAAAGGGGAACGCGTATGGGTTTTCAGGAACCGATGACCTAGGTAGAGACTTGCTACAGGTGCTTCTATATGGAACCCCGATCGCTCTCGCGATCGGTTTAACCACGGCGATAATAACAACTTTCATAGGGGTATTTGCAGGAATAGCTAGCGGTTATTATGGAGGTATCATAGATGAGGTCATTCAGAGAATAGCAGATATTATTGGCAACATACCCACACTGCCTATATTGATTATTCTAGCGCAGATAGCTCAGACAGAATACGCACAGTACGGTACAGAAGTAAAGGCTTTAATGACGATATTGACCATAATCGGAGTACTGATCATCTTTGGATGGGGAGGCTTAGCCATCACTGTGAGAGCGATGACTTTATCGATTAAGGAGGAGCCGTACATCGACGCAGCCAGGGCTTTAGGAGCCAGCAATTCAAGAATCATCTTCAAACATATATTCCCGCAGGTAGCAATGTACGCTAGTGCATCACTCGTAGCCAGCGTTCCCGGCGCAATCCTGAGTGAGGCTGGTTTGAGCGTTCTAGGTATAAGGCACGGATGGCCTACATGGGGCGCCATCCTCTCCAGAGCCAGAGACACTGGGAGATATGATATCTGGTGGTGGATTGTGCCGCCTGGAGTAATGCTGTCAATAACATCGCTCGCCTTCATACTGCTGGGCTTAGCGATCGAGAAGATAGTTGAGCCAAGGCTGAGAACACTCTAAGCTTCTCCCACTATTTTTCCAACATAAATTCCATCCTTGTTTTCAACAATTTTTACAATATACTTTCGACCAATCGCGGCTACACTTTTCTCTCGGATCAGAGTTATCAAGCGGGGTTCACCATGAAGGGTAACACCCAGGAACTCGCCCTTGAGCCAGCCCTCTGCAACGATCATGGCTCCAACTAATTCTCCTCTACGGTAAAGGATTGGAATTCGCCTATCGTAAGTCATACCCCACTCGTTCATATCCCATCGCAGTCTAGCACCTATTTTTCTCTCAAGTTTTTCAAGCCACTTGTAAAACTCGCTCCATGATACTTGCTTGACCCCGAGACGGTTTCGCCCATGTCTGTGCACGTTGAATTTTTGAACAGTAGTGGGGGGCCACTTCTTGCCTGCCCCAATTCTCAACGCCCAGTTTAAAACATCCTCGATGTCTTGATCGTTTAATCCTGGAAGCCATAACGGGGTAACGTGGAGGTCAATGCTTGTCTCCTTAACCATGTACTCAGCCAGCTCAGCAACTCTCGCCGGATCATATGATTCCAGACCGTAGAGCATCTTTGCCTTCTCTCTGTTGAAAGTGTCGAGGCTTAGATTAACTCTGTCAAGCCCTGCTTCCCAGAGCTTGTTGATAACTTGCTTGGAGAGCGGTGCGCCATGGGTTTCCAGTGCTACGCTTTTAACTCTTGGATGTTTTTTCAAGGATTTTATCAAGGAATAGATGTATGGATATGTTAATCCTTCTCCAACTGTGTCGATAAGAGCCTCAACCATGGCGGTTTTAACTGAAGCAACCTGGTTGAACGCTTCCAGCAACGCCTCCAGATCCATAAAGTACTCTGCATGTCTCCTACTTGATAGGGGTCCTGCGTCAACGCTGCAGAATGCGCAGTTCATTGGGCAAAGGGTTGTTGGGCGAACCTGAACTACGTTCGTCCCTCTGTCGATCACGCCTGCAGCTATGAAACCGAGACCCGGCATGCTCCTGGGCAAGTAGTAAAGAGGCCTCCCGGCAAACCTTCCTATCAACAAAGGCTTATCCATTCCGGTATTCATGGTTCATACTTACCTGGAGAAATATTTAAAACTGGTGGGTTGTTTTTATAATATTGTGCTCCCTGACTAATAAAGAGGTGCCTTATGTTTGCCAGAAGTATTGCTTGAAGCAAGGAATTTGAAAACATACTTTTACACAGCTAAAGGTATTGTGAAAGCTGTTGACAACGTGTCCTTCGAGCTTTACAAGGGGGAGGCCTTAGGGATTGCCGGGGAATCTGGGTGTGGGAAGAGCACACTAGCCTACTCCTTGATGAGACTTGTACCGCCCCCGGGCAAACTAGTCTCCGGGGAAATAATTTTCCAGGGCAGGGATATCACCAAGCTTAGTGAGGAGGAGTTCAGGAGAGAGGTTCGGTGGAAAGGGATTTCAATGGTTTTCCAGGGTGCAATGAACGCTTTGAACCCTGTCTACAACATAGGTGACCAGCTCGCCGAGGTGTTAATGCTTCATCAAAACTACACTAAGAAGGAGGCCCTGGAAACAGCCAAGAAACTGCTGGAGATGGTTGGTATCGAACCCAGGAGGATCAAAAGCTACCCGCACGAGCTAAGCGGTGGTATGAAGCAGAGGGTTGTAATAGCAATGGCCCTTGCCTTAATGCCTCCACTAGTCATAGCTGACGAGCCAACCACAGCTTTAGACGTGGTTGTTCAGGCCCAGGTAATGAATCTCTTGAAGCGTTTAAGACGGGAGCTTGGACTATCGGTAATACTGATTTCTCACGACTTAAGCTTGATAGCTGAAATAGCTGATAAAATTGCTATAATGTACGGCGGCAAGATCGTTGAGTACGGGACTTCCGAGCAGATTTACAATAATCCGCAACACCCATACACCAAGGGATTGTTGAACAGTATTCCGAGACTACACGGCGAAATCAAGGATTTAACATGGATTCCTGGAGTGCCGCCAGACCTTATAAACCCACCTCCGGGTTGCAGGTTTGAACCAAGGTGTCCATTCGCCCATGAAAGATGCAAGGAGGAGCCTCCAGTTGTTGAAGTAGAGCCTGGACACAAGGTTGCATGTTGGTTGTATGTTCAGAGGTGATTTGGATGAGCGAGGAGCGTGTTTATCAACCAGAAGTAACTAGTGAGACAATATTGTTTGCGCGAAACTTGAAAATGCACTTCCCGGTTAGGAGAACATTCATAGACGTGTTGAAGAAAAGTCCAAAGCTGACCTTAAAAGCGGTTGACGGGGTATCATTCGATGTTAAATACGGGGAAGTCTTTACTCTTGCAGGAGAGTCAGGTTGTGGTAAGACTACAACCGGGAAGCTGGTGATAAGGCTTCACACGCCGACCGAGGGCATCGTTGGGTATAGGGTGTCGAAGGAGATTGCTGAAGAACTAGGACCAATTGTTGAAAAGGCGAAGGTAAGCGAGTACGGGCACGTCAACATTGGAGCCATCCCGTTTAAAACCTACAAGCCGATTAGGAGGGAAATTCAAATGATATGGCAGGACCCATACGGTAGCTTAAACCCTAGGAGAACAATATATGAGATTCTTGAAGAACCCTTAGCAATCCACGATATAGGTGTGAGCAAAGAAGACAGGTACGATATCGTGGCGAAAGCTCTTGAAGCAGTGAAGCTAACTCCCCCAGAAGACTTCATGGAGAGATACCCGCACATGCTCTCCGGCGGGCAAAGACAGCGTGTCGTTATCGCGAGAGCGCTGATTCTCAACCCTAAGTTCCTGGTTGCCGACGAACCTGTCTCAATGCTTGACGTATCCATCCGTGCTGAAATACTTCAGTTAATGATGGAATTGAAGAACAAGCTCGGGTTGACATACCTGTTCATAACACACGACCTCGCTGTTGCAAGGTATATTTCCAACAGGCTCGCGATAATGTATCTGGGCAAGATTGTTGAGCTCGGAGATGCGAGAAGGGTTATCGAGAACCCGTACCACCCGTATACGAAAGCGTTGATAGAGGCTATACCAGAGGCAGACCCGACGAGGAGGCTGAGCATTCGTGAGATACCTATTAAAGGCGAGGTACCCTCACCTATTAACGTCCCTCCAGGTTGCAGATTCCATCCAAGATGTGCGGCGCTCGATCAACACCCAGAGATTAAGGACCTCTGCACGAGGCAGGAGCCTCCGCTGATCGAGATCGAGAAAGGTCACTATGTGGCCTGCTGGCTCTACGCTAGAAGGTAAAAGATAAAGGTTTTATTTTTAAAAACATATCTCTCTTTTTCCGAGGGCTGGATTTCATGAATCCTGAAGAGAAAACTGGAATATTGGGCTGGGGCTCCTATATTCCCAGGTGGCGCCTGCCCTTAGCCGACATTGCAAGAGTTTGGGGTTTCAACCCGAAGGAGCCGGAGGAATTGAATGTTTTAGAAAAAAGCGTTCCAGGCGTGGACGAGGACTCTGTGACCATGGGCTGGGAGGCAGCTAGAAACGCTTTGAAACGCGCAGGTATTGACCCAGGAGAGATAGGACTGGTGTGGTTTGGAACCGAGAGCAAGCCCTACGCTGTTAAGCCCTCTGCTACAATCATAGCTGAAGCATTAGGCATAACGCCTGATACCATGGCTACCGACTGGGAGTTTGCGTGCCGAGCAGCTAGCGAGGCCTTGCGTGCTAGCATTGGCGTAGTAGCTTCTGGGATGGTTAAATACGCGCTAATAATAGGCTCAGACACGGCTCAAGCCAATCCGGGCGACGTGCTAGAGTTTACGGCATCCTCTGCTGCAACAGCTTTAATAGTTGGTCCGCGAGAAGGGGCTGCAGCGTTCTTCGAGGCAAGCTACACTTACGTCACGGATACCCCGGATTTCTGGAGGAGGGCGCACGCCCACTATCCCCTCCACGGCGAGGCATTTACGGGAGAGCCTGCTTACTTCCACCACATAACAAATGCGGTTAAAGGCTTGTTCGAGAGGACTGGGTTGAAACCGGATGATTTCGACTACGCCATCTTCCACCAGCCAAACGGAACCTTCCCGTTGAGAGTGGGGCGTATGCTAGGGTTCCCTAAGGAGAAGATCCTTCCAGGCTTGGTGACACCTTACATCGGCAACAGTTACAACTCATCAGCACTCATAGGATTGTCCAAAGTGCTTGACGAAGCTAAGCCGGGGCAGAGGATACTCCTAGCTCCATTCGGTAGCGGTGCCGGTAGTGACGCGTACAGCATAGTTGTGACTGAGGAGGTTGTTCATAGAAGGGAAAGAGCTCCTAAAGTAAGTGATTACCTGCAGAGGAAACAATTAATAGATTACGCATTGTACGCGAAGTATAGGGGGTTAATCGACAGGATTAAGGGGTGATGCATGGTGAGAATTTCTATACCTCCTACGTGGAGAACTCGCGTTGACAGGTACAGGTTAAAGGCTACTCGTTGCAGGGAATGCGGAAGAACGGGGTATCCGCCTTCAGAACTCTGTAGGTTCTGCGGGTCCAGGAATACTGAAACCGTTGAGCTCATAGATGAGCGGGCGAAGCTTATTACTTGGACAGTGATTTACAGTGCAATGGATGGTTTCGAAGAGAGAAGACCGGTTATTATAGGAATATTAGAAACCCTGCATCATAAGGCCAGGATCTTGGCACCTTTAACAGATGTGTTGCCTGAGGAGCTAAGGTCTGGAATGGAGATGGAGCCTGTTCTCAGAAGAATAACCGAGGAAGGAGAGTCAGGATTAATAAATTATGGAATCGCTTACCGCCCGGTGCTGAAGAAGGTTGAGCAATGAACTAACCTTAATTCTAGAGGAACTTAAGAAGACCCCGTGTCCCTTTGAAAAACTAGATGAGCTAGAGCTCAATGAGAACTTGAAGGCTTTTTTACGCCGCAGAATTCTCGAGGAATTTTTTAACACTCCAACCCCCTTTATTTCATCAACAGTCACCGACTTCGCGGAAAATCCCGTGTACAAGGGTCTTAAACCAATCGGGTCTATGGAAAAACCCATTGGCTACTTGGGAAGCATTGTAATAAAAACTAATGGTGATAGTGTAACTTCTCATTTAATCCTGGATTTAAACCTTGCCACTCACGCCAGAGAGATCCGAGAAGCCGTTAAGATGCTTGAGAAGGGAACGATTACTGTGATAGGGAAACAATTCCGCGATGGCGATGAAGAACTAAACTATTTGCGAATGCTTGTGGGGAATGCTTACAAAGCAGAAGTAGGAATAGTTTTCGAACCCCACGGCACAAGGCTTGAAAACTTCTCCAAGCTCATTCAATTCAAGGAAACATTCTTATACAAACTCTACCATTGGCTCGTCTTATTTGAGATATATTCAATGCTTGAAATCCCTGTAGCGACGGCAGTTTTAAACAGAATCCTCAACGTCCGCCTTGACTCAGGTGATGATAAAACCTTACTGTATGTTGCGTTTTCAACATATTTTACTAAACCCAGCTACAACCCGTTCGTTGAAGAGTTGTTAAAAATTCTTGGAGTAAGCGGCGTGGAGGATATCCCTGTAATAATAGGAGTTTACTCCCTGCTCAGCCTCCTAGCCTTTTCCATGAAAGAGTAAATTATTTCCGCCTGGATACGGCTGGGAACGCTTTTCTCATAAGGAATTTTTATGAAGGACCATGGTAATGTCTCCTCGAATCTGTATCCATTGAAAACTCTTGATAAATCAATGTTAAACCTCTTGGCAACCTTTTTGAAACCATGTAGGCCACCACCTTCTTCAGCCCATGTTGCGATAAATTTTCCAAGAGGTTTTTCAGAGAGTGAAAGAAAAGCCTGTATCAATGACCATTCGATATCGTATGCTCTGCTCTCGACAAGACCTTTTAGATATTCCATGTAAATCTTGAAAACCTGTTTCAACTCCTCCATATTCTTCATACCGAAATATTGGAAAGGTGTGTGAGGCTTAGGTATGAGAGGGTTTAACGACACCACTGCTCCCCGATTCTTCTTTTTTGCCTTGCTTATTACGCGCTTTAAACATTCGATGTTCTCCTTTACAGATTCCAGGCCTTCCCATGGAGCACCATAGACCAAGTATATTTTCACATTAAACCCTTTGCTCAAGGCTGCTCCAATTTTCTCTTCAAACCATTCACAAGGTTTGACGTACTTGAAAAACAATTTTTGAGTGGTTAAACTGAAGGATTCGGGGGCAACGGTTATGGTTTTCTGGTTTAAAGCCCTTAGAAGTTCAAGCAATTCCTCATTTATCAAGTCTAGTCTTATGGATGGCTGAGATGCTATTAAATTGTTCTCCATCATAAACTCTAAAATTTTCAAATGGTCTTTTCTAACCGGAAATGAGAGAGAGTAAAGGACCACCCTTTTTTCTTCTGGATTATAGGTTAAATGTTCCTCTATCAGCTTCTTCAATAAACCAAGGCTCCTCTCCCTGTAGGGAGCCATGACCCTTGTTTCCATGCAGAAAGAGCACGCGAACACGCATCCTCTATTAACTTCTAACTTAAAACCTCTTCCAAAAACGGGTTCAATCTCCGTGTTCATTATCTGTCTAACCGGGTAGAAGCACGCGTTTAGATCGGCAGGATAAGATTTAACCACTTCGCCCTCGGTTAAACCTGGGACATAAACATAGCTTAGCTTGCTTACTTCTTCGAGAAATGCTTTCTTATCCCCCTTAAACTGAAGCCAGATCTCGACGATTTTATCGAGACTGCTTTCAACCTCCCCTATGACGAATACGTCTATCAAGTCTGAAAACGGGATCGGATTCGCCATTACCACGGGTCCTCCAGCGATGATGGGAGTTTGCCGAGCCTCCCTGAAAGGATTCACCCCGCCCGCCTGGAGAAGTCTTACAAGGTTAACTATATCGGGCTCGTAATGTATCGAGGTAACTATCAGGTCGAAATCTCTCAGGGGAGAGCGGGTTTCAATAGACCTAGCCTCCTCCTCAGCCCCTGTCAACCTTTTGATGCAGAATCTCTCAGCATATATTTCAGAATGGTTATTAAGAGTGAAATATATGAGATCGGAGGCCAGGCTGGAGATCATCACTTCGTATAAACTAGGATAAATAAATGCTACTCGCGAGGATGCTTTTAAAGGGTTTTTATATACCGTATTTAATTCCATTTTCGCTTACCAAAAAGTTTATATTCTATCTACACGTATATATCGAAACGGTGTATGGTTTTGCCCGATTTCACAAAATACTACAGTGAACTAGCTAAAAAAGTTAAAGCCTCGGAGATTAGGGAACTACTGGCTCTGATAAGGGAGAGAAAAGATGTGATAAGCTTCGCTGGAGGAATCCCCGACCCGGCTATTTTCCCGAAAGAGAAGCTGGCGGAAATTGCCAAGTTCGTTATTGAAGCATATGGCGATGACGCGTTACAGTATAGTGAGACTAAAGGGATCATAGAGGTAAGGGAGACGCTGAGCGACTTTGTCTTAAGATACAGGCATATCATCGCTGACGCTGAGGATATCATAATTACAACAGGTAGTCAATCAGCACTGGACATTTTATCTAGGACGTTTATCAACCCCGGCGATGTGGTGATAACGGAGAACCCGACATACCTGGCTGCGCTTGGAGCTTTCAAGAATAGTGGTGCTAAAGTAGTTGGAATACCCATTGATGATAAAGGAATCAAAACAGATGTCTTGGAGCAAAAGTTGAAAACACTTGTAGAAAACGGAGAGCGAGTTAAATTCATATACGTAATACCGGTCGGGCAGAACCCTGCTGGCACAACCATGGATAAGGACAGAAAGCAACACCTTCTAGAGATTGCTTCAAAGTACGACGTCCTCGTTGTCGAGGACGATCCCTACAGCTATATTATCTTTGAACCAAACGTCGAGGTAGCATCGCTCAAAAGTATGGACTTTGAGAACAGAGTCATATACATGAGCACGGTTAGCAAGATCCTGGCGCCAGGCTTGAGGATAGGTTGGATAATAGCACACTCTGAGTTAATCCGCAAGTTTGAGTTAATAAAACAGTACATCGACCTCCACTCTCCTACATTAAACCAGTACATTGTGGCTGAAGCCATCAAGAGGGGAATTATTATGGAGACCGTGACGAAAGCAGTACCACGGTACAGGAGGAAGCGGGACACAATGATTAAAGCCATAGAAGAGGGGATGGGCGAGCTGGTCAGCTTCTACAAGCCGGTTGGCGGACTCTTCATATTTGCATACGTTATGAATGAGAAGTTCTATGCAGACTCACTGCTTGAGAAAGCGTTGAAAGAATACAAGGTAGCCTACGTCCCAGGCGGGAGCTTCCACCCAGACGGTAGAGGCAGGAATAGCATGAGGCTCAACTTCAGCTATCCAAGCGAGGAACAGATTGTAGAAGGGATTAGAAGACTGGGGTCATTCGTTAGGAGTAGCGTGAAATAGTTTAGAGTATTTAACAATCACCCCAAGCCCTCTGGGCGGTATGAGCCCCAGGGTTTTTTCAACATCGTCTACTTCAATCACTCTTATCTCATTCCTCACTTCTCGCAAGCCTTTTTCAACCTCATTAAAGCTTTCAACCCTGAAACTTGTAACCCTTTCTATTAACACCTTCTCCTTCAAGGGAAGCCTCAGGAAGCTTGTGAATGATAAGGGGGAGACAATGATGTGTTGTGGATGGGTTTTCTCGATGACGACTCCTGTAAGTATAGGGTTATAGGAAGTCACCACCAATGATTTAACTGTCTCCGGTATTTCGCCAAGGTTTTTATAGACTTTAAACCCGAGCTTGCAGGCCTCTCTTGAATCCTCCCCGCAGATAAACGCTGGTTCGAACTCCCTATTCCTTGAGAAAACCCCGGTGAGGATTGAAAGTAGTTCACAGCCTAGTATTAAGGGGTTATCATGTAGTTTTTCCGCGATCGCGTACGCGTGATGAACAAGAGGAGTCAATGCTTGCAGAGCATGTGGTTTTTCAACCGCGCTGTGAACATAGCCCGTGGGAAGCGTGACAAAGTTGCCTAATAACCCATTCCTATCGACTCCTAGGACTTCATCGTTGTGGAAAGGGGAGATCACTATGTTCTTACCTATAATGCTAGAGTCATCATTATAGGTCTCAACGACTTTCCCAATCCCCATGGATCCCGGCGTGACAGGTATCTTGAAAGGCATCAAGCCTGAGGTGACTAATTTCTCGGGGAATCCAAGGTATATTGTTAAAGGCTTCACCAGCATGTGCCCTGGGCTTAACGCGATGGCGGGATTTTCCATGATTCTCAGCGAACCATCGAAAACTACAACCTTCTGCTTCAAACCCTTTGCACCAAGCAAATAATTATGGTCATAATCCTATAAATAGTGGAATATCACAAAATAATCCTTGTTCGAGGGTTGAAGTTGAACAAGGATATCGGTACAGAGGATTATGAGATGGAAGAGAAAGCACCCCTGATCCCGGTTGAATGGCTCAGCAAGGAGGCACGGTTTAAAATAATTGAAACGTTGATATCTACGAGAAGCTTAGTTGATTTAGCGAGGAATTTAGGGGTTACACCAACTGCTATAAGGAAGTATTTGAAGAGAGATACACACCCGAGCAATGAAGTTATTAGAAGAGCACTAGCCATAATGGAGCCTTACGAGGAGGAAAAGATTCATATGATAATTATTCAAGACATTCTTTCTGCTTTGAAAATGTTGTATGATAGTCTTGATGAAACCTATAAGGAGCGGATACGTAAAATCATAAAGGAAACAATTCTACAGTAACGGTGGGATTATTGAATCACATCCCTTTTATGGCTTCTGGGAAAATTGTAAACTCCTACGAGCTCCTATACAAATACTATGATGCCTGCAGGGAGTTGAAAGGCGAGAGCTGCGGGCCAATTCCCTCATCTGATGATTTGAAAGAGCTTGAAACCCTAGTTAAACAGCAGGAAGCAGCAAACCTCGGGGTATTAATTGATCATTTTTCTAAGAAATACTTAGAGGAAATCCAGGAGACCCCTGCGAGAATCGCCTGCAAGAGTTTTTTCGGCAAGGAAGTGGATACTGTTCACTGCATGACCAAGATTGCCCAGCTAGTAGCATCATGGCTGATTGAGATAGCGGACAACCTGGGTATAATCAGTTTAAAGTTTGCTTGGCGGAAAGGTGCTTAGCTGTTTGAAAGAAGAGAAATTAACCCAAGCTCTGGCACGGGTTATTCAGGTATTGAATAATGAGTATGGAAAAGTAGAGCATATCTTTATAAAAAGAGGCCTTAAAAACACGACAATCATTATTAAGCTCGAGAAAAATATTTCTAGTATCAGAACCGTTAAGATAAAAGTAAGCAGTGACGGATCCAAGATAAGGGTTTACACAGGGGCTACAAGCTTGGATCTGCGGCTTAAAAGATTGTTGAGAACCGGGCTCTTGAAGGGTGATTAGATGCGGGAGAGATCTCCTTACAAGAGGAGGATTCAAGTCGCGGTTAGCATCTTAAGCGAGCTGTCCAAGAGGACTGGCGAGTTGACCCGGCCATATGTCGTAGAGTTTTTGAGAAAAACATACGAAAGGCAAGGGCTACAGCCTATAAGAGGGAAAGCTCTACCGCAGGACATATATGATAAGGAAATGGCAACGATATATGTAGTAGGGAAACACGGGCTAAACCTGCATGAGGAGTATCCGGAGCTTTTTGAGAAAGTATTCTATCTTGAGGAATCATATGAGAAAGCCGTGGAAAATGTTTTGAAAGGAGACTTCGAAACAGCTAGAAAAATATTGAAAGAAGTCTCATCAACAGGCGTTATTGATAGCAACACCGTTGCTCGAATGCTGAGAATACCTTTAACGAAGTTGGTACTGGGGTTCGCGAAAGAGGAAGAGTTTGCCACCATCCTTAGAAAAACCATGGAAGCTTTCCCAGAGGAAGAGGCGACGGTGTTGAAATATGCTAGGTTTTACGTTGCTTTCAAGCTTGCCGAAATGATATTTCGCGGTGAGGTGAAATCGAGAGAGTATAAAGAGGCTTTGAAAAAGGCATTAGCTATTAGAATAGGCTTTTCAAAGGCTACTCCAAGCGATGATTATGTGAAGGCAATAGCGGAATCAGTGTTCGAGCTGTCGGATCAAGATTTAAAGGATATTTTAAAGAAGCCTAGTGAAGCGGCAAACACTAGTGATAAGGAGAAGAGCGGTTAGTGCTTTATTAAGAATAGTCATGGAGTTTCTCCAAAACTTTCTCGTGAAGCCTTCTCAGAAGCTTCCTCATATCCTCCATTAGCACGACGTCACTGTATCCGTGCACGACGATGCTGTGAGCGAAAGGCGATGGCACGTCTAACGGACCAATTTCAACAACTCCTATTTCACCACTCCTTATTTTCTCCAAAATCTCGATAGCCTCGTCTAGATGCATGTAATCCATGAGAATTTCTCTATAAGTCTCCTTTAACACTGGGAAATTCTCTATCTCCTCAACTGCCTTGAGCAGTTCTTCAGCGTTAACCTGGAGCTTGGATAAGCTTTTCTCCGAGTCCCTATATTTTCTGAGGAGCATGAAGCTTCTAACGGCAACATGTCTAAACCGTCTCTTGATCAACTCTGTTTTCCTTAGAACTTTAACTAAATCAGCATATATGTTTTCAGGGTCAGTGGGTAGCTCAGCGAAAATCTCAGCCCAGTTAAGCACCGGGTGTCCAGGTATCGAAATCATGAATCCGTTATCGGTAACTGTTAATTTAACGTTTACACCTAGCTTTTTCCCGATATAATATGCATAAATTCTTGACAATGCATCATTAGCTCTCCTTCCAAATAATGAGTGTACAATAACGTTTCTCCTATCCGGTTCATCGTAAACTTCTATTAAAACCGTTTTATCTGACGGTACTGGAGCCTTAGTGTATGCTTTCTGAAGCTTAACATACTCGTAAATCGTTTCAGCTGCACTTTTTGTTAAATAATAGTTTTTCATGATCTCTTCCACGACTTTCTCTCTATCCCACATGTCAATCCAATCCGACACCAGTCTCCTAAACTTTCCTACCTCCAGGGATGAGTCGTAGGCTAAGGGGAGCATTTCGCTGAACCAGCTTGGCACTGTCGGTCTTAATCCGTCTGCAGGTCGTACTTTAACCTTGAAACCCTTGCTCCCGAGATACTCGTAGACTCTACCACCAAGCACGAATAAGTCTCCTGGAGCAAGGTACTCTACAAACCCTTCTTCCAGATCACCAACGTATTTCCCTTCTGTAGTGAATACGTGGGCTTTAGACTCGTCTGGGATAACCCCTATGTTTTGATAGTATATCATTCTCGAGGTCTTTTTACGCCCGAAAACCCCTTCCTTCTCATCCAACCATATTTTCGAATATACTCGTTGATACTCGTAGAAATCTCCCAGCTCTCCTGCAAGATATTTCAACACGCTTAGAAAATCCTCGAGGGACAGTGAGTTAAAGCTGTATGATCTTTTAACCAGCCTGAATGCTTCTTCAACACTCCATTTCTTTTCTAATGAAAGCCCTACTATATGTTGCGCCAGCACGTCTAGCGGGTTTTTAGGAATCCTGATCCTGTCTATCTTCCTTTCCAAGGCCAGCTTGGCGAGCACGGTACACTCCACGAGATCATCCCTGTCAACTACTATGATCCTGCCCTTGCTGACTTCGCGAATATGGTGTCCTGCACGCCCCACTCTCTGCAGAAGCCTGGTAACGCTCTTAGGGCTGCTGAGCAGGACGACCACGTCAATGTAGCCTATGTCTATTCCCAGTTCCAAGGATGTAGAGCTAACCACAGCTTTAAGTAAGCCGTTTTTCAGCTTATTCTCGATATCCAACCTAACATCCCGGCTTAAGCTACTGTGGTGTGCTTCAATATCATCTATGTCGAAAATCCTGCTCTTCTCCATGGTCTTTTTCAACTTGAAGACAACCCTTTCAGTCGCGCTCCTCGTGTTAGTAAATATGAGGGTGGTCTTATGCCTTTTAATCACTTTCAATAGCTGATTATAAATGGCTTCATTTAGCTCTTCAGCGCTCGAATGGATGAGGTCTTCAACAGGCATTAACACTTTTATGTCTAGTTTTTTATCGAAACGTGCGTCGACAATGACGCAATCTCTAAGAGTACCATCATCCTTATATCCTACCAGGAACGATGCAACCTCCTCTAACGGGGAGATAGTCGCGCTTAAACCCACTCTCTGAATACTTTTCCCTGTAATGTTTTCAAGCCTCTCAGTGCTTAGTGAGAGATGGCTCCCCCTCTTGCTTGAAGCAAGCTCGTGGATCTCATCGATAATGACTACTTGCGTGTTTCTCAACTTTTCTCTAAACTTCGGAGCATTCAACGCGATAGCGAGGGACTCAGGCGTGGTTATTAGTATATGTGGAGGCTTCCTAACCATCCTTTGCTTCTCGTTAGCCGGGGTGTCGCTCGTCCTAACCGCCACTTCAATCTCGGGTAACTCTACTCCCTGGAGTCTCGCAATCTCCCTGATCCCCTTAATGGGCTCTATCAAATTCTTCCTCATATCATTGTTAAGCGCTCTCAAGGGGCTTACGTAAACCACATATACTCCCTCGGGCAATGTACCATGGGTAAGGTAGAATCGATAGAGGTTGTCAATAATCCCGAGGAAAACTGCGAGAGTTTTCCCTGTGCCTGTGGGGCTGGATACTAGTACATTCTTCCCTTCCTTCACGAGGGGAATAGTTTTCCTCTGAACAGGGGTTAAATCGCCGTATTGTTGGATTAACCACTCTCTAACGAAAGGTAGAAGGAGGTTGTAAACTTCTTCCTTAGTGAAATCCTTATCCGCGTATGTAATCACTAATGCCAACCCATTTTTTCGAATGTTTAAAATAACTTTTAAGACTCACTAGTTTCAGCTTTTGAAAACGCTACCTGGCCACCTATATGAAACATACAGATAACCCAGTGATTGCAGCAAAACCCAAAGCCCTGTCAGAACCGCTCCTGAGAATAGAAGATATATCGATACCGTGAAGAATGCTGAACCAGTTATGAACTCGACTGGAACCCTAGCACGGGATCCCGCCCTCTCAAACACGCCCTTAGGAGTCCGTTTATATGTTATTTTCATCCGGAGGAAGGCTTTAATCATGCTCCATGATAGGTAGGGAGTGAGAGCCGTCACCACCGCGGCGTTTCGGCCGAGGTTAACAATCGCAGCCCATTTATTATTCAGGACAGCGTTGATTTTCGAGTAGAGAATGTACCCGTAAACCCCTTGGAAACCGATCCATGCAACGAAGACATAATAATACATTAAAAGGTAGTCGATTTTTGTCAACGAGTAGAGTGTTGCGAGAATAATAGTGCCGAAGAATGCAAGCATCGCGGGGAGATACTGAAGAAGGAACATTAAACTTTCAATTTTCCCGAGAAGCCTCTGAGGGGATTTTACCAGCTGTTTAAATCTTGACATGAAAACATCTGTTGCCCCGTAGGCCCATCTAGCTTGCTGGATTCTCAGGCCTTTGTAGGAGCTCGGAACCTCTACATATGCTTTACAATCATCAAAGTATTCTATCCTATACCCTTTACCGATTATTCGACAACCAATCTCCATGTCGTCTTGAATTCTTTCAACATCCCATCCCCTCAGCTCTTCCTTCAGAGGTTTCGACTTGAAGATTGTTCCCGTTCCCAGCGGGAAAACACTCAGCCCTAATACAGACCTACCCTTGAAAAGTGTTTCAACCATAACCTTCATTGTTAAGCCAATGGCCTGACTCAATCTATCATCTATGTTTAAAGGCTCCCATTTCCCAACAACTCCTACTACGGAAGGGTTTTTCTCCATCAAGCTTATTGATTTTCCGAGAAGGCATTTCTCAGGCCTGCAATCCACATCTAGCGGGAAGACGTAATCTCCTATTGAAGCATATAATCCTGTGTTTAACGCCCCAGATTTAAACCCCACGGGATGCTTCCTCCATATGAGCCATACATTATACCTTTTACTCCTCCATTCGTGAAGCTTCCTGAATAACTCTTCTTTTACGTTTTCGTCATCGTCTGAAACTATTAAGATCTCATACTCGGGGAGATTAAACCCCCCAATGTACTCCAGTAATTTCTCAATATAATCTAAAGGCTCATTCCTAATTGGTACTATGAAGCTTACCGACTTGTAATTCTCCTCAATCTTTTCAAAAGAACTTTTGAACCTCCTGGAAATAATGTAGAAGAAGCTATGGGATATGTAGAACAAAATCTGGGGTACGAAAGTAGCTATCACTGCAAGCAATCCTATTAGATCGGAAACGCTCATTTCAAACCCCGGTTGAAATCCATATATAGGTTTTACAATATAATTTTAAACGTGAGTTATATGAAAGTCACGTGGCATGGGCATGCTTGCGTATCCCTTGAGTTGAGCAACGGCTATACGATAGTATTCGATCCTCATGACGGTGGAAGTATTGGGTTGGAGAAGCCGAATGTTAAGGCTGACCTTGTTCTCGTGAGCCACGAGCATTTCGATCACAACGCGGTAGAAGTTGTCAAGAAAGACAAGACCCGCGTCTTCAAGGAATTCGTGGGCGAGGCTGTGGTGGATAATGTACACGTAAAAGGGTTTGAATCATTTCACGATAAAGCCGGGGGGAAGAGAAGGGGTAGAAACACTATTTACATGGTTGATGTGGAAGGCAGGAGGGTTTCTCACATGGGTGATTTAGGCGATAAACCCTCCTCCGATGTGATATCGAAGCTCAGAGGAGTTGACTTACTGATAATACCGGTAGGCGGGTTTTACACTATTGAGCCTCATGAAGCCTGGGAGGTTGCTGAGTCGATAGAGCCGCGGAATATTCTACCAATACATTACTGGATTAAAGGATTGAACCTGCCGATAAAACCTGTTGACGAATTCTTAAAGCACGTTAAAGGCTTCAACATTGTGAGGATTGATTCAAGATCTTTCACTTTAGAGAACTATGAGAAATCAGTCCTGTTGCCCAAGTATGGATGACTTAATCTGATTTGTGAAGTGGTGAAGTAGTTGGCATATACGTGGGAGCCTAAATGGGAAGCCATTAGATTGGAGGGAAATGGGATAGTCCTGACTACGTGCAGAGATAAAGTAACCGGACTCATAGCCTGCCCGATTTGTTTAAACGCTAACTCCACATGCCTGGACAAGAGCGTTGCTCATACAGAAGTAAAGGGCGAGATCTCCTTATTCTTCTCTATGGACGACTTAATAGAGCATATAAAGAATTTCCACAGTAGGGGACTCTCCAGCAAGCTGGAGGAAATACGTAAGAGAATGGGTGAAGCAAGGTCTGACTGAGGAAATATGCATATATGGTAACCCGACGCTGGATATTATTGAGGATGATCGGGGAATAAGATGGAGCTATGGTGGAGGCGTATACTACACTAGCCTACCTCTAATTGCGAGAGGCTTTAAATTAAAAGTCTACTCCACAGTATCTCACCCGATCATAAATCACCCCGTGTATAAGCACGTTATTCCTTTACAATACTCCACCGGGTACAATGTTTTCCATATAAGATACTATGGAAAAGGCTCGAGAACTTTGGCTCTCTTACAGGAAGCCCCACCTCTGTACAACTGGAACATGAGCGAAGACTTGTGCGTCAGCATAGTGAACCCTGTCTACAGGGAAATCCTCCCTAGCTTTTTAAAGCAGTTATCGAACAGGTCAACAATTCTCGTAGGGGATATTCAAGGATTCTTGAGATTAAGGAAGAACCATTCAATACTATTGTCTCCGGACAAGCAGGTGTTTGAATCTGTGAAAATGCTGCAGCTTATTCACATGGATGTTGAGGAGGCAAGGGCGTTAACAGGTGAGGAGAATACAACAAATTTATCTCTCAAGCTTCAGAGTGTTTTGAAAGATCAGATTGTAATAGTGACGAATGGTCCTTTCAACATTCTTCTCATTTATGCTGGAAACATTGAGGAAATACACCATGTTGGGGAATCGTACCCGGATACTACGGGAGCAGGCGATTTCTTCTTGGGTTCCTTAACATACTACTATCTATTAACAAACGATATTGTTGAATCTATTTTTAAGAGCATTGTGGCCACTGAGAAGTGGTTGGCGAAAAAAGGCTTCATCGCCGCCAACCACCTGGTTGAAAACACTGTTCAAAGTTCGGCTAAAGATATGTTATGATTCATTGTTTACTTATTCTGTTGAGATTTCAAAAATACTGTTTGCCAAATATTTCTAACCACTACGCGCTGAAATCTTACGGATTTTTCGCATCCCACGGTGGTGGGCGGCTCTGCAATTTAGAATTTGTTAAAAATCCCTTATAAACTTTCAAATAGTAGGAGAATAATTTTTCATGTCGAGACGAAGGCTACCTCTTTAAAACCCCCGTCGAAAAACCTAATGCTCTCCAGCTCCACATCCTCGCTTTTCACGGCTGGTACTCCAATCCTCTCCATTATTGCTGACTTAACCTCGTTTTTCTCCGGCGCTCTCCCTATGAATCTTATCTTTCCATTGATAACAATCCTGGGGAGATCCATTGCTTCTGCTTCGAGCGGGTCTGAAAACCAGACGTGGTGAGGTATTACGTCAACCCATATGTGCTGGTCCAGCAGTTCCTCAGCAACTGTGAGAAGAGTTTTCAATGCTTTATCGCTCTCCTCGCTGAAGTCCAGGAAAACCTCAACTATGACCTTGGTAACCTCTGGTAACTCCTGCTCCATTTAAGCACCCTTTATCAGAATCCAACATGATCAATGTTTTAAACCATAGGGTGAGAGGAAATTTAAAAGATTATTTAACATTCTCCTTCTTAACAGGATGAAGATAGTCTTTTGGAGCGGCTTTGAAGACTTCTAGGTATTTCCTCAGAACCCTTGGAATGTAAACTGTCCCGTCTTCCTGCTGGTGATTCTCAAGTATTGCGGTGATGGTTCTAGTACTGGCTATCGCGGTACTGTTAAGTGTGTGAACATATTCTTTAACCATTCCTTTCCGCCTTATGAGCCTTGTCCTCAACCTATAGGACTGCCAATCAGTGGTGTTGCTACAGCTCACCATTTCTCTGAACAATCCCTGCGCAGGCATCCAGGTCTCCAGGTCATACTTCTTTGCGGCTGGTGCTCCTAAATCCCCGCTTGCAATATTCACGATTCTATAGGGGAGCTCTAAACCCTTGAACAACTCCTCCGCATTCCCTATGAGCTCCTCCATTAAATCCCAGCTCTCCTCGGGTTTAGCGTAAACATACTGCTCTATCTTATGGAACTGGTGCACTCTGAATATCCCTTTTAAATCCCGGCTTCCCGCGCCAGCCTCCTTCCTAAAACACGGGCTTATCCCGGCATACTTCAATGGTAGGGCTTCTTCCTCTAAATCCTCATTGTAGTGGAGTGCGGCGAGGGAGTGTTCCGCGGTAGCAATCAAATATAAGTCTTCCCCTTCTATCTTATAGATCGCGTCTTTAAATGTTGCTAAATCTATTACGCCGGACATGACCTCGTGGCGTAGCATATACGGGGGTAGAACTAGGGTGTATCCCTTGCTAGTCAAGTAGTCTATAGCGTACATTAGGAGGGCTAGGTCAAGAAACACTATATCGTTGAACAAGTAGTAGAACCGGCTTCCAGCAACCTCTCCCGCTTTTAATGTATCGCCCAGCTTTAACACATTCTCCAGCATGTCGGCATGCCCAACCGGTTTCCAATCTATCTCGACGTAGTCAACTTTAAAACCATACTTCTCCGTCTGTTGCTTAAACTGTTCAACATATTCTCTCCATACTTTTGGCCTACCCCAAAACCTTATCGGGACGTTGTACGAGTCGTCAGGACCTATGGGAACGCTCTCGTGTACAGTGTTTGGAAGCCTTCTCAAAGCATCCTCTCTCAGGGCTTCCAGCTCCCTGAGCTTTGCCTCAAATACTTCCAGCTGGCTCAACAGCTGTTTAGCCTGTTTAAGCAATTCCTCTTTCAACTCAGCCGGGGCCTTAGAAACTTCCCTGCTTATTACGTTGTGCTTATGCCTGAGTTCTTGTACCTCGGTTAAGAGTTTTCTCCATTCCTGGTCAAGCCTGAAAGCCTCGTCCACGATAGATTCATCCATGAATCGTTTTCTCACATGCTCCTTCAGCATCTCAGGGTTTTCACGAAGTAGTGTTAAAATACTCCACGACAATTCTCCCACCTTCTACTAGCTTATATATCATAAATGATTGTTCAAATATTTAAAAGAAAATTACCGTGCTCACTCTTGGCGGGGGTTAAGCGTTTTCTCATATTGTTCAACAATATCGTAGCCGAATTTCTCCTTGAACATCTCTCTTCCTTTAGGAGTCATTCTCAAGGGCGTCCAAGCCGGCTCGTAAACTATGTTTATGTCAGCATCCATGTTTAACACCTCCTTCAGCTGATCAATAACCATGAGCGGGAGGGTTGTTGCTAACGGGCAGAACATCGTAGTTAAACCCATGTCTATTTTAACCTTTTTCTCATCGACTATTTCAATATTGTAAATCAATCCTAGGTTATAGATGTCTATCCCTATTTCAGGGTCCATAATTGTTTCTAGAACCTTGATTATTTTCTCTTTCAAATCCTGGTTTTCCAATTGACATCCCTATAACAGAGTTATTGGCTCACGCTTTTTTAAATAATCTCTTCCAACCGCTCTTCTTCTCCTCTGTTTTCTCCGGCAACCCCATAGCTCTTCTCATCCTACTTCTAGACAACTCTTCGTGGGGAGAGTTTACAACATTTTTTGCCACTTTATGAAGCAGTAACAACTCCTCGTACGTGGCGTAATCCAGGGGGATTCCGGCGTGATTATTGCTCTCCCACTTTTCATAGAGTTTCTCCACAACGGCTTCAACATCAGGGTTTGAATAGAAAGCTTCCTTAACTACTGGAAGCGTGGACTCATCTATTAAACTAATTATTTCCTTTTTCAATTTTTCAATATCTTTCTCCATAAATCTCTACTCCGTGTAGTCTTCAAACTTAATCTTTGTTAATCCACCCTGTTTAATCTTATCTAAAGCCCACCCTAATCTCTCCATAAGCACGAGTATTGCTGCTTGCGGAGGTATCACCCCTATCTCGGTTATTATAGCATCAATGTATTCCGGAGGCGTTACATCGAATGAAGGATTCAATACCTTAATCCTGGGATGTTTTTGAAGCCATGAATCGGGGACTACCTCGGTTGGATCCCTGAATTCTATTGGAACGGGTTCTCCAACCAGTGTTGTGGGGGAGAACTTATAGGTTTCGGCCACGACGTAAACCCTCACCCTTGCTTCCTTAGCCGCGAGCGCTACCTGGCTTGTCCCAATCTTGTTTACAACGGCTCCGTTGCTTGCAACGGTGTCTGCACCTATGACCACGTGGTCGACTTCGTGCATCACGTATCTTACAGCGCTGTCCGGTATCTGGACGACTGGCACTCCATTTTCAAGCAACTGCTTAGCGGTTATCCTGCCTTGGTAGAAGGGACGGGTTTCAGTGCTGTATACTTTCACTACTCTTCCCAGCTTGTATGCCTCAGTGATCGCGCTAACAGCAACGGAGCTGTGGCAGTGGGTAAGGATGATTGAATTCTCCCTTATTCTTCTCGCAGCAGTTTCACTTATAACCTTCACAGCGTTAATGCTTTCTTCAATGAATTTTTCGGCAGTGAGCACTACTGTGTTCACGGCATCCTCAAATGTTCCAGGATTAGCCCTGTGTAAAGAGCTTAAAACATACATCACAGCGTTCGGAAGGCTCACCGCGGTTGGTCGGGTAGCTATTATTAAGTCAGCCACTTTTCCCATATATCTCTTGAAAGGAGCAACCTCTTTGACGCCGCCGTATTCCAGTGCCGCAATTTTCAACGCCTCTGCTACGGCCCGGGCGATCTTCCCCGCGCCTCTTATTCGCATAGTTTTGATTCCTTCCGCTATTTCGAGAACTTTTGCAGGAATACCCTGCTCCGTCATATATGATACACCTCTTCGAGCTGTTTAACAAGTTTTGGTAGAGGCGAGATGGTTGGCGGGTATGAGCCGTATATTTCCTTCAGTAAAATAGGGATGGCTTGAGGAGAGAAAATCCCGTATTCCGTGGCGATAGCATCTATGTACTCGGGCGGGGTCACATCGTATAATGGAGCTCTTGCAGCATAGTTCACCGGTAACATATTCCTCGTTTCATCATCCATTAAGAGATCCCATCCCCCTTCAGGGAGTTTTATCATTTCCCCGTAGACTGACTCAAAACTGAATTTAAGGAGCGGAGCTATCACGTAGACTCTCACCCTAGCCTCCTTGGCGGCGAGAGCCATCAGGCTAGACCCGGCCTTACTTACGACAGCTCCATTAGCAGCAACGGCTTCAGCTCCCAGGAAAACCTTGTCCACGTTCTTCATGAAATATCTCATTGCAGAATCAACAATAAGATTCACGTTGAAGCCTAACTCTTCTAAATATTCAGCCAGCAATAAACCTTCAAGACCCGGCCTCGACTCAGGAACGTATACCTCTACCTCGATATTTTCCTCTCTCAGCTTGGCGAAGAATCTTCTAACAGCTAGACTATTGCTGCTGGTCATTAACACGTCTCCCTTAGAAACTCTTTTACAAGCGACCTCGGCAGCAGCCCACAAAGCTTTCTCGTAACTCGACCTCAAATCCGTGATTAAACTCGGAATGGTTTGTAACCCGGTTTTTAAGAAGGACTCGATTACTACTCTAAGAATGTTGAGCACTCCTGCAGAGGCGGGTCTCTCCGCGATAATCTTCTCATAAGTCTCTAAAAGATGTTTCGCGAAAGATTTCTCATTGCTGGAAACTGAATATTCTTTCAACGCGTCAAGCGTTGCGAAAACTATCTCAGACCCTGTGTAGCGTTGCTTAAACCCGTGCTTGATAAGTTCCCTCTCCAAGAAGCCCACCGCAAGCTTAGTTTAAGATCAATACTATTTCAACATTATTTAAAGCTTTACAAGATGTGGTATACTTTTAAGCTAAGCCCGAAATAACATGTTTAACATGGTGGATAGGATGCTGAAGGGTTTAGGGGGAACACTCATATTAGCCGTATTCATCTCATTGCTGATTACTCCAGTATTTACCCATGGAAACGACCTGGGCGAAATCCTCGTAGTGTATTTGCCGGGTATGTCGATGGATGATGCATCATACGTTGCAACTCTTCTAAACACTACCGATTATGGGGTGGCTGAATTAAACCCGACCCCTCCTTACGATTACAGCTTGTTCATCTACGGTATACTTATGGGTGAAACATATACGTATGATAAAATCCCGTTTAACGAGTCTCACGTTCTGTTTCAAGGGGTTCCACACCCGTGGGTTGAAATGGTTAACCAGGATTGGCTGAACGCTACATGGGGCAATGTCAGCCTTATTAATATTCCAATGATTAATCCTTCAAACCACTCCAACGCGTTAAACCCATTGTACAACGCCATGGTGAGAACGCTGAAGCCATTCATCGCTATTGTCGGTGTTAATGAGAGTATTGAATGGGTTGAGCTCAACACATCGCTGACAGTAATCGTTGAGAACGAGAAGGTGAAAATTCTTCTTGATTCTTACAACATAACCCTCTCGATAACTCAGTCTGCGAAAGCATCGAATGAGGTAAGGGTTAGCGTTAATCAGACAATCGGGGTTGAACCGGGAGATTACTATGTTAAATTCTACTTGCTGAGTAGAAACGACACACATATCACAATATTATTCCCTGGAACAATCTCGTCAGCAGGATGGCTTTCAACACCTCTAGGCGAGGTTACAGGTACATTACCCTTATGGTTCCTTTACCAAGAATGGTTTAGCGATAGACTAGACGGTGAAGCATTGAAATGGTGGTTTAACGAATCTCTCACAGCATTCGAAAAGGTCCTTAACACAACACTATTTAGAAGCAATCTACACGTACACTTAATCTATCACCCATACTTCATGCTGGCCGAAAAAATGAGTGGTCAATTAAACTCTACGGAGTTGAGAACCATTGTCTGCAAATCCGTGGCAAGGATAATCAGCGGGTTCTCAGCTCAGAAACCTTCCGCATTAATCATTCTACTTAACCCGTTTCAAATAATAGGTGAACCCTCGATTAGTCCGCCGGGCGTCAGGCTCATGCCAGGGGTTTACAACGTGACAGGTAATTTAACCAATCTTTACGAATATCTTTCTAGCGTTGGAAGAATCAATTACACTCTCATTGACAATGGTGCTGAGCAATACTTCGTAGTAAACACTCCTGAACTGGAAGGTGTTGGCAACGGACTAGTCTTCTACACCCCCAGCGCTTTCCTGGCCGGGCAGAATACGGGAAGCATCCAAGCCTCAAGCCTAGCATACTACTTGTTCATGATGAGCACTAATTACAACCCAAGCATCGGGGTCATGATAGACCTCTTGAATTTGAAAAACAGTGTTATCTCGAGGTTGAACGCTACTATCGATGAGCTAAAGCTAAGAGTCACGGAATTAAACACAACACTCACGAATCTTAGGGAGGAATTAAGCACTTGCCAATCCGTTAACGCTAACTTGTCGACCCGGATCTTACTGGTTGAGGAGGAGTTGAAAAGAGCGGAGGAGCTTAGAAACCAGGCATACATTTTCATAACCACAGGGTTGGTAGGGCTTATTATAATAGCGGTCGGTTTATCCCTTATCGTGGGGAGAGCCCTCTTCTCAAGGCAGAAAGCCTAGTACTGTAGAGAGGAATTTTTCACCAATAAATTCATAAACTCTCCATAAAATTACTATTGTTGAAGCGAGGACAAAAAATGCGTTAGCCAAAAAGCTATTGCTCTTGAAAATCCCGGCTGATAAGGATTTGTTGCTGATCGGGTATAATAGGAAAACCCCCTTGGGGGTTAAAGCATCAAGAAACAAGTGGGACAGGTATCCAAGCATGAAGGATTTCCATGCAACGCTTTGATCAGGTACAATCCCTAGGTTAATCCGGTTCAAAATTATCCAGGCTATAAGGGTTAGTAGAAGAGCTGAGAAAAGATTGTGTAAAAGTTTACGGTGACGATAATGTAAATCAAAATCCGGGAGATATGCTCCCATGATGCTCGGCGCCACGGAGTAGACACATAGTGCAGGCAATTGACAGTAGAGAAAACCTATTGCAGCCCCCATGAAAAGATGCGTCACACGCTTCAAACAAATCTACCTAAACACTCCTTTGAAGTAGAATCGATTTACCAGGGTAGCCTACTACTACATAGTCAACAAGGAATGATGGAAATATCCCCGTTTCAACTACCCCATGAATCCTCTTTATTCTTTCATGCATAATTGCAGGTTCTTGAATAGGGGTGGTAAATTTTAAGTCAATAATGAAGTTTCCATTATCAGTTACCACGGGCCCATCTTTGGATGAATCCATTCTTAAAACGGCTTCAACGTTCTCCAAGGATTTGATATCGTCGAGGACCACGGGCAAGGCCACAGGAACTATTTCGATGGGTACTGGTTTTAGGTAGAGATAGGGTTTCCCGGTGAACTTGGATTGATCGATAATATATATCCTTGTCTTAGCTCTTAATGCAATTGATTTCTCTCTTAGAAAGGCGCCGCCTCTCCCTTTAACCATGTCGAGTTTAACACTGACCTCGTCAGCCCCATCAATGTACACATCCACAACGTTGGCTGTGACAGGGTCAAGTATTTTACTAAACCCCAGGTTTTTCAAGTGGAGGGCCGTGTCGAAGGATGAGGGTACCAGGATCTTGTTTTCAAGGAAATCCTTGCAGGCGTCGATAAAGTGTTTAACGGTTGACCCGGTTCCTAAACCAACAATTCTAACGTCGTTGAAACTAAGTTGTACAAGTTCGCAGGCTTTAACCGCGGCATTGATTTTTGCCTGATAACTTAGATCATCCAAGACTCACACCTTACTCCTCGCCAACCGTTACAAATGCATTCCTACTCACAATGCTTATTCCTTTTTCATAATCCTCTTGGTTTCTAAAGTAAATGGTTAATTCCAGGTTTTGACTAGAATAGGATTTCATTGCTCTAAGCATTGCGCTTAGGGATTCCTCAATTGATAATCCCCCTGTGCCCGCTCCCATTAATGGGAAAGCAATAGTTCTTAAACCAAGTTGGATTGCCTTCTTCAGGGATGCATCCACAGCCTTTAACACATATTCTACACTAGACCTCCCTCTTGGTTGAACGACGGTGGGGGCGTGAATTACTTTTCTGCATTTCAGCTTGTAAGCATTTGTCACAACTGCCTCGCCAATCCCTATTGGTGCTTGTGCAACCGCTTCTTTCTCGATTTCATCCCCACCCCTCCTTTTGATGGCGAGCGCTACTCCACCCCGCATTAAACCAAGCGTATTCGCCGGGTTCACGATAGCGTCTCCTGCGAAATCAGTTATATCGCCAATGGTTAAACACAATATCAAACAATCCTTCCTATAACACTTCATGGGGAAAACCATCTTGATCTATGCAGGATAGATTTTAAAACGATTCCACTATTTACCCAGGTTCTCTAAATAATTCGCTAATTGTGTAATTGACCCTGTTTTAAAGTACACGTTCAAACCGACCAACCTGTACTCAACAGGGCTCTCTCCCAGCCTAACCCAATAAGCAACCCATTCTTGAAGAAGCATCTTTAAATCAACCCCGTCTAGCTCACGCTGTCCCGGCGGCAAGGAAACATCTATGATTGCATAATTGTTCCTTACCAACCACTCTTTCACATCTGGATGTAGGGATAAGGGCGGGAGCTTCAAATCATAGGTAGTGCCCTCTTTTAGAATCTTCGTGTAAACATATAGTTTTAATCCATTAAACCAGTTGCCTGCCACATCGATCAAATACCATCTCCCCATAATACGTGTAAGCACTGCCACATGCCCTACATCATCGCTAAGCCACTCAACAAGGTATGTGTTATTGTAACCGCTTCTAACGAGGATAGTGTATATAAGTAGTGATAGGTCTTCGCAGTCGCCGCCCAGATCCTGCAAGGTCTCGTTTGGGAGTTTCCAATACTCCTTAACCGACACCGGATCCGGCTGATAGTAAGTCGTAAGAGACACGTACACATGTATGCCTAGAGGTATCCCATATTTTTCAGCGTATTGTGAGAAGTTAAGATTAAGGGGTAGGCTGTTTACCGCTTTCTGGAGGAAGAGATTTCTCTCCTGCTGAGTCAAATCCTCCAAGTACTGGATGCCGTTAGGGATACCTATAACGTTAGCATACTCTGATAGCTTGGTTCTCAAATACGTGATTTTTTCTATGAGAACAGAGATCTCGCTAGAGTTCCCTTCAAGCCATGATTGATACATGGTGATGATCGCGATATAATACAATTCCATGCTGGTTAAATTACTCTTTAACCACTCATTCTCCATTTGAAGAAGGCTCAGATTGCTCATCAGTTCAGAATTCTTTACCTCTAATTCACGATATCCGTTAAGTAAATTCTCATATTTTTCTTCAAGATCCTCGTACGCGCGTTGGATTGAGTAGTAGCTTAACCCTAAGAAGAGTGAGCAAGCTAGAAGTACGGCCACTAGTATTTTCGAAACATTCACTTAAACCTCACCCTCTATCTTAATGCGGAGTATTCTGGAAATATATATGTCTTCAAACAGAGAATAAAACCGAGAAAGGGATGACCCTGATGAAAGCCTTCATATCCCTCGATGTTGAGGGCCTTCCAGGAGTATCGTCTCTTACTATGCTAAATCCATGGAGTTCCCAGTTCGAGAGAACCGTTAGAGTGGCTACTAAAATTGTTAACACTCTTATTGAAGAACTCTCTAATAATGGGTTTTCAGAAATAATTGTTGCTGACAGCCACGGATTAATGACCAACCTGGATTACTCTGAAATTAAAGGAAACGCTAAAATCATACAAGGATATCCTAGACCGTTGAGCATGGTTACAACTCTTGACTCAACCTTTAACGCATCAATCTTCATAGGCTACCACTCCGCCGCGGGAACGGTACACGGCATACTAGATCACACCATGAGCGGTAGAACGTTTTCCGAGATAAGAGTAAACGGGGTTCGGGCAAGCGAATTCCTTTTGAACGGGCTCTACTCATCTGAGAACAATGTCCCGGTAGCCCTTGTTGCAGGGGACGAGTATTTAGAAGCTGAAGTAAACTCATTCTCTCCGGGCACGGTTTTCGTGCCTTTGAAGAAAGGGGTTTCACGATACTCTGCAATAAACCCATCTATCGAAATCATTATTGATCAACTGAGGCACGGGGTTCGCGAGGCTGTTAAGAGGCTTAGCGAGGGGAAGATAGGGTTGATAAGCTTGGGAAAACCATACGTGGTTGAAACAGTTTTCCGCGACTCCTTAATAGCTGATGTTGTCGAATCATATGATAAGTTCCAGCGATTGAATGCTTACACTGTAAGGTTCGTTGCTGAAAACGCTCGGGAACTTATAGGATTGATTGAGCTATTAGCAATGGTTGGCTATGGGGTTGACGCTTTAAAAAACAGTATTAAATAGTGAAGTCGAAACCTAATTTTTCAGCATGTTCATGACCGTTTTTTCAACAACGTTTTTGAGTTCTAAATTGTTTAAGGATTCAAGAATGTTTTTAACCAGGTTTTCCATGTTCTCAACAATCTCACGGACATCGCTATATCCCAGCGCGATCAGCCTTCTCCCCTCTATGATTGTAGCTAAATAGTCTGATAACTTAACAATTATAGATTCTAAGCTTTTCCTTTCCTCGAATTCTCTATACAAATCGATATATTTCTCCATCCCTAGACTCTCTAGGCTTTTCTCCTCAACCATTTTAAAGTAAGAAGGCTCCTTCTCCTTAACATATCTAACGATGTCGCCTGTCACAGCTTCAGGAAGATCGTGAACTAGGCTCATCACGAGGGTTTTAGCAACATCTACTTTAAACCCGCTCTCCATTAAGTCTTCCGAAATCTTCAAAGACACCAATGTTACTAGGAAAATGTGATCCGAGATAGTCTCGGCTACTGCTGGTGGAACCCCTCTCAGCACCCAACCAGTTCTAGGTACGTGTCTAATATTTATTATACCAGATATTTTCAAAAAACCACCTTTCATAATCATTGTATGGTCCGGTTATTAACCAGCCTTGCTAATCCAATCCGCCATCAGCTCAATGCCTTTGACCAAGTCGTCCTCGCTCATTGTAACGAAGGTTATTCTTAAATGGTTTCGGCCGGAAGGACCGAATATCGAGCCGGGAAGGGTAATAACAGCTGCCTCCTCAGCTAGTTTCAAAGTGAAGTCGAAATCGTCCAGCCTAAGCTTTTCGAGATAGGCAGTCATATCGGGGAATAAGTACATGCTTGCCAAGGGCTTCTCCACCTTTGCCTCCGGCAGGTTCTTTATCAAGGCTTCGTAGGCGGTATCACGCCTCTTCTTGTATACTGGTAGAACATTTCTCAAGTATTCCTCTTTAAACCCTTTATCGAGATAGTAGTATGCAAGCCATTGGCTGGGAACAGGAGCCACTATTCCCAATGCTCCCTTAAGCTTTACAAGCTCTTTTATCGCCGTCTTCGACGTGTACACGTAGCCCAGTCTTCCGCCCGGTATCGCGATGTCCTTGCTGAACGATCCCACCACTATCAGGTTGTCTAGCGGCATGTATTTTTCAAGCCAAACATGCCGTCCCTCGTAAACAATATGCTTGTATGCTACGTCATATATAACCCAAATGTTTTTCTCGACAGCAATATCTGCTATGGTCTTGGCAACCTCCTCGCTTATTATACGGGAGGTTGGATTATCCGGGCTTGCAAAAAGGATGGTCTTTGTCTTACTCGATATTTTTTCCTTTATGCATTCAGGGTCGGGATTAAACCCTTTCTCATGGATCTGTGAGCAGGAGACCGGCTTTAACCCTGCGAATTTTGCGAGATCCCAGTACACACTGTAGCATGGTTCTAAAAGCAAAATTTCATCGCCAGGGTCAGTGGTGGTGTAAATTGATAACACTAGTCCGTCCGCACCACCGGAAGCAATCATTATTTCATCCGGCGAAACGTCAATACCACCATACTTTTTCAAGTCTTGAGAAATCGCCTGCCTCAACTCGGGAAGTCCTTGGGTTGGAATATACCTGAAATGTTTGAAGGGGTCTTCCCTTAATTTCTCGATAAAGTAATCCAGCGCTTTCTTATCCGGGGGAAGGCCTGGTTGCCCAGCCGTGTAGTTATATACTTTCAAACCCTTCCGGGCTAGTTCGTCAGCTTTCGCAATAAGAATTCTCTGAGGGTTTTGCTCGAGGTTTTTAACTCTTGAGGATACCTGCATTTTCAACCCCTTTAGCATTAATACATACATATAAGTATTTAACAATAATATTTAACAATAAAATATTAAATCATACATAGTTTATATTACGAAAACGGTTTCTATATGTGTGTAGTTGAATTCCCGCTTCTCTCGCCCAACTCTTTTCAACGGCTTCATAACATGTTTAAAAGCACTGTATGGAGGCTGATACCATCCCTCGCTTATGCCCCTCTCCAATATTTTGATTTTCCTGGCAATGTCTTTAGACTTAAACCCGCAATTCCTACACTTGAATCCCTTACTCCTTCCAGCACTGGTTAACCTCTTGCCACATACAGGGCATAATGGGTTCTCGTAAACAATCAATGGTTTCAACCAAATCACGTGGAGTTTTTCAAGGTTTAGAGTCATGCCGTGGGAAGTAGAAGGAGGTCTTACACATCCTTGAACCTCAACCACATCGCCAGGGATTAGAAGCTCGGCAATGTTTCTAAACCATTTAGTCGGTTCGTAAACGCCCACGTCAATGCAGCAGCTATCATCACAAACCTTGAAAAACACGTGCCCTCCAACATCCCTGAACGGTTTTGTAGCGACTGTGCCTCGAAGCCTTAAGCACATGTAAGGGTGGGCTTCGCATATGGTTTCAGCAAGCCTAATGTGAGGGTCGGTGTGCTGGTTGGTCCTGAATATTGCTGCGAAATCTGGTTCTTCGCAAAGCTTAAGCATCTTGTAAGCCTTTATAAGGATTAACGGGTTTTCTCCACGTATCCCGAGAAGAACAGGGTCAGGCCCTCTCGGAGTGATTAACACCCTGTCTTCAACCGGGTCGTAGTTGAGTATAGTCTCGTCTCCATATACCCGGTCCATTTCTTTAACACTATCCTTGTCAACACAGCGCTCCCTGCCCAGGTTCTCAACTCTTCTATAAGCGATCAGCTCAAACGTGTAGTCTTCTGTGGTCATGGTATTTCCAACCGCGCCTAAGGCACCCACTATCCCTCGAGTCCCATTGAAACATTTAAAGATGCGAGAAGTTCCTTCAAGGGTTTTCAATGCGAGGTCCGGAGGGATAATATCGTGTAGGGCTTTCCTAGCTAGTAATGCGATTTTATGAGGAACTTCTCCCTCTACGATCAATAAGCACGGTTGATGTTTAGGGTTTTCGAACTCTTCTACGTATTTCTTGAAAATGTCCTCCACTATCCCGTATATCTCGCCTAATTCCATGTTCGCGATGAACCTTAGAGCAACTGCACCGTTCCCCCTAGTCTTCCATGGAACTCCTGGGTTAAGCCTTACAAGATTAGGGTAGTCTATTAAGGTAATACCATGCTTCAATAATTCCTTAAGCATTAACAGGGCTAAATGTGTGGTGCATCCTCCTGCAGGGGAATCAACATCGTCTATCCCTATGTGGAAAATTCTCTCAGCTTTCGTCACGTCCCACCAACTGGGCCTTCATTCTTACGAAGCAGGCATTTGAATCCAGCCACTATTAAAGGTAGCAATACCGTGGCATCCCCGTAAACCGTCACCGTCCTTCCGCTTGGCTTAATCTTCCCCCAGCTTACAGCTTCCCTTGGATGCGCACCGCTTAGGCTACCATCGTATTCAACCGCGGTTGTTAAGTAGACAGCGTAGTCCAAGCCCTCCTTGAACTGTGCCCACCATATAGTGTGATGCTTACTTATCCCTCCTCCGATGACTAAAGCACCAAGTTTTTCACTCGAGAACACTATTTCGACAAGCTTTTTCTCATCCTCAGCAAGATCTACTTCCAAACCTATTGTCGACAAATTGAATATAATCTGAGACCCAAAAGCACCGTCATATAGCCCGGGTACGAAAACCGGGATTTTCCTCTCGAAAGCTGCTTTCAAAATGCTGTTATCATCGCTTATCCTTCTCCCAGCCTCCCATAAGAGCTCATAACCGCTCCAACGCTTCCTCTGAGCAACTAATTCCTCAAACATTTTTCGCGAAAACTTCTCAACAGCTAAACCATAGTTTTCCATTGGTATGAGAACGTTTCCCAGTCTGTGAACGTCTATTGCTTTGAGGAGCGCGTCATCAAAACCCCAATCCCCCTTGTAGTAGGCAGCCCCCACGCCTCTGGCAATATCATGGTCTACTGCTCCACAAGTAGTTATTACGGCATTGAAAAACCCTTCTCTCAAAAGCTGAGATATAACACCTCTCAAACCCGTGGCGACGAGGTTGCCTGTGAATGAAAGTATTTTGAAAACATTCTTATCCAACACCATCTCGCTGATAATCCTGGAGGCACGTGCAACATGCCCTGCCATGAACCCGTGGGCTTTCTCAAAACTCTCGATTAGCTCGCAGACAGATTCCCTGCCGGTCACCGTATAGTCTTGGACTTTCTCCTTGAGAATCGATCTCCTAGCTTCTTCCATATAGTCTTTCTCAGCCAAAACATTCTCACCATATCCATTATAAAGCATTATCGTGTATATTTGTTATAAGGAAGATGGTGTAATGCCTTCGGAGGATTTAATACTATCTCTGCTAAAACATAGAAGGCTTTTCCTTGACGAATTAGCTAGGCTTTCAGGACTTAGTAGGCATGTTCTTCTGGAAAAACTACATGAGCTGGATGACTCGATTGAAATCCATGGTGAGGAAGTTGTTGTGAAAGAGGTTTTCAAATTACTGGAACATGGGCTTGAAAAAGGTTTAGAGATTGGAAAGCTTAGTAGTCTGGTCGACTGGAAAGATTTCGAGAAGCTTTCTTCAGAGATCTTCTCACTTCATGGGTATGAAACCATCAATAACGTTTCAATATATTCTCCCCAAAGGCTCCAAATAGATGTTGTAGCGATCGACGCGTCAACTGGTTTAAGCTTCGTAGTAGACTGTAAGCACTGGTCTGCATCATCGAGGAGCAGGCTTGTGCAGGCAGCCTCTTCGCATTATGAGAGAACCATGAGGCTGTCTAAGATGGTTCCACAAGCAATTCCTAAATATCCCTTGCTGGGGAAAACCCGGTTTTTAATACCACTACTTGTTACACTGCTAACCCCATCGCTCAGGTCTCATAGAAACGTTTTAATAATCAGCATCAGGGAATTAAACAATGTGTTGCAAGAGGCACACTATGTTCTCGAAGAATTCAACATAAAACCTATTCCAGTGGTGAAATAATTTTCGTGTAAATCAATAATTATATATGACGTAGTGATTATTTTAAATAGGAGTGGTTCAGGGTGGTTGAATGATTAAAATAGTGATTCCAGAAGCTAAAATATTGAAGGAACTGTTTGAAGCGGTTGGAAAACTCGTTGATGAGGTTTCCTTAAGCATTACAAGCGAGGGAGTATTTCTCAGAGCTATGGATATTTCACAGATTGCTTTAATAGAGGTTAACCTTCCTAGAGACATGTTTCTCGAATACACGGTAGAGAGGGGAGGATCCCTAGGCTTTTCAACCTCCAATATCCAGAAGGTTTTGAAGCATGTGAAGAAAGGAGAAAACCTAGTGGTGTGGTCAGATGGAAACTATGTTAATTTCAAGATCGAAGGACTTGTCAGAAGGGAGTACAGGTTTAGGAACCTCGAGGTACCCGTTATAGATATTCCCTCTACCGGGCTTCAGACTAATGTAAGGGCGCAGTTAATAGCCAGCGTTGTTAACCACGCAATTCAGGATCTGTCTCTTATACACATCTCCGAGCCCACGAGACTAGGCATGATCTC